>Ga0126342_10009284_pt1 | contig 17627 bp, 14 predicted proteins | sample Cyp1metagenome_FD_92528 | JGI IMG/M metagenome (GOLD analysis project Ga0126342, IMG submission 92528) | Coral microbial communities from Lord Howe Island, Old Settlement Bay, Australia - Cyphastrea 1 metagenome | ecosystem: Host-associated > Invertebrates > Cnidaria > Coral ... | reverse complement strand
CCACGCGAAGCTCAAAAGCCAAGATCCGGCAGGCACACTCACCTGGAGGAATGAAGGAAAAATGGAGAATCAAGGGTAATAAGGGAAAACCCAGGGTTTTCCATCCTAACCCAGGGTTTACTATCCGTACACGGGTAAACATAGGGTTTCAATCTGAACCCGTCATTTTTTAAGGGTTTGGAAGCTAAGGGTATATATATACAGCTTGCAACTATATATAACTATATATACATATATAAATATATATTATTATTTAATAATAATTGCTGTAGGGTATTCTTGTTTAGCAAATCGTGTTGCTTCAATCCCAAAATCCTCAGCTTGCTTGAATCGAAACAAATCGGATTTAAATGATTTAAGCCTTTCATTACTATATTTGGTTTACAGTAACCCCCCCAAAACAAAAAGAGAAAAGGCATTTCCAGAATGGTAATATTAGATATGTTCTCTGGATACTTTCCAGTTTTTCAACTTTTCTATCGACCTTTGGGGGTTTCTATATGTTGCTACTAAGTACTAGTAGATTTAATCCCAATCAAATACCAGATTTCTTCTCGTTGTCACGTCAGCACCGGTGAAGTCTCCATACCAAGGCACTTCCGCAGGCGATTCGAGAAGAAGTTCCAGCCCTCAGAGAAGTGGACCTGAGACAACCGGCATGGATTTTGATGGCTGGATCTGACAAACTCTCCAGAAAAATGAGGAAATTCTGCCAACAGATTGCATAAACTATAGCTTATGAGTTCCAAATAGCGGTCAATTGTAGTTGCATGTGGTTGCTCTTGAAATACACAGTGCTCTTCAAAATTAAACAACCCCAGCGATTGAGTAAGGCAGGGTTGACATGATCATGAGAAGTTCTGTGTTGAAAAACATATGGACGATTACACAAGTACATACACTGTTCTTCGGGCTAATTGATCATGGTGCAAATATATGGTACACCCCTTATAGTAATATAACTATATTTGAATATATGGTGGTTTCCTGGTACCCCTAAATCATCCATTGTAATTTAATATACAGGATTCTCCATTAACAACTATAAACCATGCATTTTGAGGTAGCCCCATTTATGGAACCCCCCTATATGCATCAAAGTATACATACCTTTAGGTGAATTTCTTTGGACAAAGGTAGCGTTGTGCTTCTGCGACGACCATCCAGTCGATCTTCACTGAGTCGGGGTTGTCTTCGCTTCGTAAAAACAGCCATGGAAAATCAAACACGTATGGAAATCACAACGGAGCTGAAGGACAAACACACACACACACAGAGAAATTCTGTGAAATTCTGATCTATATTGGATCTGTTCACTTTGGGCTTCGTAAACATGGGAATTCTTATTAATGTTCGTAAAGCAATATAACAAACTATATCCAAATTTTGATGATACCTATGTCAAAAAAATTGAGGATGGTGGGATCCTATTACATTACTGGGGGGATGGGAGTATCACAGCATCACAACATCACAACTTACCGAGGAACGACAGGACCTTTTCCATCACAACGTTGGATCACATGGGACTGTCCCAGTCTCAACAGCTTTCCTTAGCGAAAGCCAGGTGGCAGATGGCACAAATTCGACGATCAAAACTGGGGCCAACAGAAACTGGGCCCTGGGCTGCTTTGGTACCATGTAAACATTTGTCCAACAAACCAATCAGTGACTTGGTATATACAGTCTTAACATGATTGACAATTCAACATGGAAAACCTCACACACCCCAAACTAGATTCGTTCTGCTCAATGCTCCCTGTCTTGCTGAAAATCGCCCAATGTTGGCTGCTAGACCGGGAAGAACCGAACATGCTTCCAGAGCTTTGCAGAGCATGCGCTCCACGGAATCAAATGCCGACATTGCGGGTCTGGATGTACATGACATTACACATCCCCAATAGCCCTATATAGCCCTAGCCCCGGCGCGGAAACCAGGTGTCGTCTCATGTAGACGGTGGTCTGGGAGTTGGCTACATCCTCGCGGCAGCCGGTGGTGAGGATTTCTGGACCCTTTCCAGGGTGCCAGGGTGCCAAATCATACAGGTATATGCCTACTACGAGATTCAATAGAGCTATTCGCAGCAGTTGTCGATTTTCTTCAACATCCAACCAAACCTGAGATCACAAATTGCAAATATGTTCCAAACTTGCAAGTGGATGCAAGTGGTAAATAGCTGGAATCTTCATCATTGACATTCAAATCAGTCAGATGCAACGACCGATTGCGTTCGAAACCTTCCTCTCCTCAGCAACCGCATCAAGTGATTTTGGCACTATTTTTGCCACAGTAGGATTTAAAACTTTGGAGGATCTACTTCTTTGGTATTCCCTCCCGTGGAGTTGTTTTAGACTTTCCATAGCTTTCCCAGTTCATCCCAGTTCCATGTTTCAGTTTGAGCAGCATCACTGGCTTCATGTTCCCAAAGTGATGGGATTTCATCTGTGTAGAAACTCAATTTATTTAAGTACCAGTAATCCCTCAAAGTTGTGTCTCCATCTACGATTTTCGTTCCAGGTATCCAAATATCTCATACATCACATGTGTTTCCCATTATTTTTGTTTCAACCAGCATTGACAGTGGCTTCATGGTTTTTCCAGTCGCAAAGTCCCAGAAAACTCAGCCGCTCGCCGCTCCTCATAGGTGTAGATGGGGAAGATTGGTCCAGGATTCTGCCACCAAGTTCCAACTGGCGCTCCGGCCACCGTCGAGGCCTCTGACGTTTAATCCGAGAGAACCGAGGGTCCGAAATCGCTGGGTTTCTTTAAAGGGGAGTTCACGGTGGTTTAAGGGTGAAATTCAAGATTTCATGTTTTTTTTCAAATGGGGATTTAAGTGTCAACCATAGAGAATTGAAAGGATTTCATGGTGATTTCATGATGACTTAATCACCAAACATGACAGTCAATGGATTGGTTTCTGAAAAAAATCTACAGGAAACTGGCTTCTTCAAAAACACACATCCATCGATATCCCTAAGATTCCCTAAGCACATAACCATAAAACCAAAGCCGTTGTCCCATTCCTAAAGTCCCAAAGGTTGCTGCGCCTCGTTGGAGGGAATCACTTCGAAGGCCGAGCCGTACCACAGCGGCGGGCGCTCCGCCAGTAGGTGGATGGCGGGCATCAAGTTGAAGCTGGCGTTCTTCCCTGGGCAACAGGAGAAATGGCCATCTGAGTTGCAAAAATGGCGATTTCAGCTGCAAAACTGGTGGCAGACATGGTGGTTTTTTTTTCCTTTTTAATCTATAAACAACAACTGAAACCAAGCATCATGGGGAGATAATGGGAGATTAAATGCGATGTATCACCAACAATAAGTGGAAAGGGCACCATAGTTAGCCAAGTTGGTTTCGTAGTAATAATAATGTAATTTTAGTTTATGGTAGATTTACATATATATATATGTACATATATACAGAAAATGGGGGTAACCCTAGGATCAGTACTTACGGACACTGGATAAAACATCGGTCTGGAACACGGAGAAACCTAAACGGGGAGCGCGAAACGAAAAACAGGCGAGTCGGTTGGAGTAACCCTGGCCTCCACCAGGATAGGTATAGCCTTGAAGTTTGGAAGCAGAACATCCTGAGTGGGTCCCATGGGTCTCTGCCAAAAGACTAACGGATAAATCACCAGGAATAGACTGAAGCTCTGACAGTTCCTGCTACATCCTTACATATCCTTACAATATCTTACAAGTACAATGCTGTGGAACAAAAACAATAGGACCCCAAGTGGCAAGCTATCCCAGCATGTCGTCGAATCAGTCCATTCTTTGGACGTTCACCACAGTGTAAGAAAGGTCTTAACCCAGAAATTACACAGATATGGTCTTTGGGATCTAATTCTTTGGGGTTGTCTTAAATTGTGCGGGTGTCTTAAAAGAATTCCAAACATGTGCCAACATGTTGTCCCACAAATGAGGCCGCCCTCCAGAGCTCCAAAGTCTGCACCGGGCATCCCAGGGTTGCCCAATAAAAACATGCGAACTGCGCTATCCAGGCCAGTACAAAAACGATCAACAGCACCTTACCGTGGCCATCAAGGTTGGGCCACTTGGGGCCCATTGGGGACATGGAAATTGACCATCCTTTGAATACACGAATACAGTGTGTATATAATATTTATGTATACATAATTATAGATACATGGCCATATGTTTGAGTTGGGGCTCTGTCATCCCAGCTACCCTTAGTTGACTTAGTTGCCCTCGCGAATTGGGTTTAGGTAAATGGATTCTGGTGGAGTTAAGAACTCACTAATCACACGCAGGAATTAAATATCTACTTTGGTCCATAAGAGCAAAGAATATTCTACCCTAAAACCATTGAGAAATATCGAGAACTTGACCTGACAATATGTTCTGATAATCTATCGCACAATAGATAATATCCACATTATTAATCTACTCATGGCCACACATCTACGGATGCTTTGGCTGGAATGCGCTACAAGATCCACCTTGAGACTTTCTTCAAAGGCTGGGAGTCTACCCTGAGGCAGAGCTTCTTTGATTGAGGGCAAGAACCAAACATGTCATGGACCCTGCAGAAAGTCTCTTTGTGGTTCCCCGAGTTTGGCAAATGATATGGTTGAAGCTGAAAACGACCAGTTGAAAAAAAACACAAAATCCGTAACCTCATGCATGCAATAGCGGTTTGTATATGTTTGTATTCCCAACATAATCCTCAGCACCACCATCGTTGGAAATGTACGCGTCAAAAATAGATGAACATCAGTCAAAAATAGTCAAAATATTCAAGTTTTGGCATCCAACAGATCTAGATGAGATTGTACTCAACATAGCAGTACATAGCCAGTGAAAATCCAAGTTTTCAAACCCAAAGGATCTACTCAAAAAACGGTATGTCAAAACTTTCAAATGCCCCCCGTTCGCACCAAAATAACTGATTGTTCCTGGATGATCATCTTCATCCCCATGAAAAATTGCAAATTTGGGGGTAAACCGTGGATTTTCCTGAATTGGGTGTTATATTCCACTGATTATAGAAAGAGATGAACTACCCTTGCAAGGGTCTGAGATAAACGCTACTTAAGTGATTCGTGCGTAAAACATTTGCCAACATTTCCCCCCAAAAAATGACCCACATGTAGATGAATATATGATGCATCGCACAAATGAGGTCCTGCTTTTCTAGCATTCCAGGCACTAGCAGCAGCGCTTTCACTGTACTCCTCAAACATTTTTTCAGGTTCGCATAGCAGCCAGTCTCCTGGCAAATTGCTGGCAACATATTGTGATTTTCCAAAAAACATGTCGAAACGATGCAGCATCTCCCAGGGAAAACGATGTGCAACATGACTTGGAAAAACCAGAAGTAATTAACCAAAATGGATCCACGCATCGTCCAGATACAAGTGATAAGTGATACAATCGTGTATAACATCAGTACAATCATAAATGCCGTGAATTCATGTGAATTCAACTTTTGGAATTTTAGGAACGAAAAACCGTTTCCCTGTCAAAGTTCAGCTTGAACCAATCTGTCTTTCCAGTTCCTCCTGTTCTTGAGGAATCAATGGCTCCGTCGACGCCATCTTGAACAAAATCCGAACACAAAATTCCAATGTCTTGGGCCAAAAGTGGCAGCCATTGACAAACAGAATATGTGTATCTTTATAACGTATGTATATATATATACATAAATTTAAATCATATGAATATGTAAATTACACACTGGTAGGACAAAAGTTGTGCTTGTTGAGTTTCCCACATGTTTGGTTTCTTCTTCTGCGCGCCCTTTCCCCGTAGAATCCTAGCATGGAGCTTTGCCGTGCCCCGGTCGCATTTCCACGCTCCAAAAGCTTTATAAAATCTTATATATTAAAAAAGGGTTATAATTAACCGTCCCACACCTGCCACACAAAACGGACTTGAAAATGTGATCCGCAGGTGACCGAGATGGATATTTTGTAAAACTTTCAAGGGGCATAAACTTTGTTCCTCCTGAAGGGTACGAAAAGCTCATTTAGCGGGAATTGCCAAGTCATCTGCTCAGCTTGGTCATTACTCCAAAAAAAATGTCTGTCTCCATCCTCTTTGTCTGCACTGCTACACATGTGCCGTGACGCAGGGTACGGAAAGCTTATTTAGTGGGAATTGCCAATTCATTTGCTGATTTTTGCACCTGCTTCAGCTTGGTCATTACTCCACATAACATGTCTGTCTCCATCCTCTTTGTCTGCACTGCTACACATGTGCCGCGATGCAGGCTACAAACAGCTTATTAGTGGCAATTGCCAGGTCACCTGCTCAGCTTGGATCAGCTTGGTCATGGCTCCACATAACATGTCTGTCTCCATCCTCTTTGTCTGCACTGCTACACATGTGCCGTGACGCAGGGTACAAAAAGCTCATTTAGCGGGAATTGCCAAGTCATCTGCTCGCCTTGGTCATTTCTCCACATAACATGTCTATCTCCATCCTCTTTGTCTGCGCTGCTACACATGTGCCGTGACGCAGGGTCCGATGCTTATTTAGTATAGTGGGAATTGCCAATTCATTTGCTGATTTTTGCACCTGCTTCAGCTTGGTCATTACTCTAAAAAAAATGTCTGTCTCCATCCTCTTTGTCTGCACTGCTACACATGTGCCATGATGCTGGGTACAAAAAGCTTATCTAGTGGCAATTGCCAAGTCATCAGCTCAGCTTGGTCATTACTCCACATAACATGTCTGTCTCCATCCTCTTTGTCTGCACTGCTACACATGTGCCGTGACGCACTGGTAGGACAAAAGTTGCGCTTGTTGAGCTTCCCACATGTTTGGTTTCTTCTTCTGCGCGCCCTCTCCCCGTAGAATCCTAGCATGGAGCTTTGTCGTGCCGCGGTCGCATTTCCACGCTCCAAAAGCTTTATAAAATCTTATATATTAAAAAAGGGTTATAATTAACCGTCCCACACCTGCCACACAAAACGGACTTGAAAATGTGATCCGCAGTTGACCGAGATGGATCTTTTGTAAAGCTTTCAAGAAGCATAAACTTTGTTCCTCCTGAAGTATATGTGTTTTCAAATCCATTGGCATCCTAATGGATGGCGGATTCGTTTTTGACGCCGCATGGCATTTACATGTTTTTTCCTGTCTGAGCCTCAAGCCCCATTGGTGGACCATGCCTTTTCATGTGGACAAGTGGACAAGGCATTGTGAGACTGGGACCATTTGCAAGCATACTCAAGTCATGGTATGCCATGGTTATTATGTATGTAATTCATAATCAATAATTTTGATTTACTGATACATTAAAATAATTATGATATAGCCATTGATAGGCTCCAAGATGCCCTTGAGCGGCTCAAACAAAGTGGGTCCCTCGGCGGAGCAAAAAAATCGCCGGATCTAAGGGATGCACTCCATGTAGGTAGGTCCCTCGGCGACGGAACCACTACCGGGACCCATGGGAATTGAACCCAAAACATCCAAAAACCACAATGATTTGGGGTGTGTCTAAAAACGAGATTATCATTATCCCCTTTCAAGTGACCATGGGGATTTGTATTTTCCAGTTCTATTGGGATTTTTTGAATATATATCTTTATATATGTACATGCATATTGTATGTATGGTACACCCTGCTGACATTTCAAGTGTGCGTTGTTGCTTTCCAAACACTGAGTGCATACTCACTTTCAGAAAGCACATTATTTCTTGAATCAAACACTATGTTGCATGGTATTTGTATTTCTCAGAACAAGGTAAGGACCATCTATTCAATCACACTTATAGACATAGAAAACTGAATTATCATTTTCACACATGCAGCATGATTAGAAAGAGCGCAATTGTTTTCTTAAATTAGTGAGATAGGGTTTTATGGAGAAACATGTCACACACACATTTAAAAACAATGCAAGGTTTTTAACCGCAAAATGGACTCAATATGGCACCCTTCCTATTTGAAGCTTAAGGGGAGTAGCTATCTTTATGCATATTAGTATATATTGGATGGTATGTGTTACTCATACCGATAACGTATCATTGTAGTTACTGACCACCCCCCGCTTGGGCAGTGGTCAAACCCTGTTGGTTAAGGACGGAATTCCCAACTAACATCGGTTAGTATGATTCAGTATGATGACTATACATATATATATATATAATATTTTAATATTATATAATCATGAACCAACCATCATTTATCAGTTGTATTCACTGTTTATATCCCCATAGTACATGGTTAAACCCCCTATGAAATACCCTATAGTCATCAACCAGCCATTTTTGTGTGCATAACTGGTTAGTAGAATCCCCTAACTAATCCCCTGTCTTGGTTAGTATATTGATGTGTATTGTTTCGCTTCATCAACCAACCAACATGTTTCACACCATTTCTTCATCCTCCAAGGTCCGGGCCGAAGATACTGGCCGTCTCCGAAACCTTCCGAACCTGATCAGATCTGTGGTTAGAAACTCACTATGGCCAAAGGATCCGAATTTCATATGGAGTTTTCCTAAATAGGGGTACCCCAAATCATCTATTTTAAGAGGATTTTCCATGAAATAAACCATCCAGCTATTGGAGGTACCCACATGACTCTGGCGTGGTGTCCTCACAACCAATCGATTGATTGGCTTGGTCCATGGTCGGCCAGTGACATCGCGAAAAACAAAATCACAGGAATCGCCTTCAGTTTTATTCTCAAACTTTTGGTTTACACCATGCATTGTTTCATTTTCAGAATCAACATCATCATCATCATCATGGCAAAAGGTGTTTAACATGTTTTCGGTTTGAGCATATACTACCCGCCGCAATAATCATAGGATAAATATCAAACAATTGATGACCAAGGTGGATAAAAACAAAAAAACACATGGATGATTCATAGTGCTAAACCATACAAAACAACATCGAAAAACAAATCATACATACATATCTATAGTCTATAGTCTATAGTTCTACACATCTTCAACAAAAACAACAAAAAACGAACTCAAAGAACTCAAAAAAACGGATTCAAAACCATAGATGACTCCTTGTTTTTTTTTCTTTGCTACGTTTTCGTGGCGCGCCGCACCGTGGCTTGCACCGACTCCGTGATCTTGGACTCCTGGAAGGGGCCCCCTTTTCAATGGGGAAACTTTGATGTTTTGGTTGGGAATTCATGGATATCATAGGAATTAATGGAGAGATCATAAAATTATAGGGATATCATGATAATTATGTGCTATACTGTGATATTTACGTGGATTATTTATTGGTATCATTGAGATACGAAGCGGAGATATCATAGGGACATAGGAATATATGTATATATGATATATGTATAAATGATTAAATATAATCCAATGATATATGCAGCTCAAAGGCTGTAAACGAATGAACTGTATAAGGACTATGTTTGGGTTATATACCAAGATATTCTGCGGATAATCTACAGGATATATGGATAATATATATATATATATATACGTATATGTCATGTCTATGTATGATTAAGATATTGTTGGTAGAATAGTGAAAGTATAATTACGAGGAAACTCATGAATATATACATTGTACTTATAAATGTAAATCTTTCTTTCAAGCCATTTATCCATCTATATATATATATATATATATATCTCTATCTATCTCTCTATTTATCGATCGATCAATCTATCTATCTATCCATCTATCCATCTATCCGTTTATCCGTCTATCCATCTAGTCCATCTACCCATCTATCCATCTCTCTATCTACCTATCTATTTATCTATCTATCTATCTATCCATCCATCTGTCCATCTGTCCATCTGCCCATCTATCCATCTATCCATCTATCCATCTTTCCATCTGTCCATCTATCCATCTTTCCATCTTTCCATCTATCCGTCTATCCAATTACCCATCTATCCTTCTATCCATGTATCCATCTACCCGTCTATCCATCTAGTCCATCTACCGACCTACAAATGTATCCACCTATCCATCTATCAATCTTTCCATCTATTCATCTATACATCTGTCCCTCTATCTGTCAATCCATCTACCCGTCTATCCATCTAGTCCATCTATCTATCCATCTATCTATCTATCCATCCATCCATCTATCTATCTACCTATCTATCTATCTTATCTATCTGTATATTGATCTAATCTGTCTATCTAATCTACCTATCTAATCTATCAATCAATCAATCAATCAATCTATCTATCTATCTATCTATATTTCTATCTATCTATATTTCTGTCTATCTATCTATCTATCTTTCTATTTATCTATCTATCTATCTTATCGATTTGTACATCAATCTATCTCAATGTATATCAAACAAAAAATCTTTCTATTCTATGTATCATATATTTATCTATCTGTCTCTATCTATCTGTCTGTCTGTCTATCTATCTGTCTGTCTATCTATCTGCCTCTCTATCTATCTGTCGGTCTATCTATCTGCCTGTTTGTCTATCTATCTTTCTGTCTATCTATCTATCTATCGGTCTATTTCTCTATCTATCCATCCATCTATCTATTTATCCATTTATCAATCTATCAATCTATCAAACAATCAATCTACCAATCTTTCAATCTAATCTAATCTGATCTAATCTTATCTATCTTTCTACCTATCTATCTATCTATCTTTCTTTCTTTCTTTCTATTTCTGATTCTATCTCTCTATTTCTGATTCTATCTAAACTAAACTAAACTAATCTAGTCCATCTTTTCTATCTTTCAGTGTGTAAATAGACTGCATGTATAATCATTCTTGCATCTGCATCAATGAAGCATTTGTCAACACTCATTGCATGTGGAAACATCATCTATACATGGAGGGTTGCCCACGAAATTGAATTTCAGAAACAGGTTTCAAAGGAGACTCCATGTCATTGCAGTAAGAACACATTACATGCATAAACAATTTGCAGATCAACGTCAAAAAACTGCAAAATACATCACTGTAGTTACCGTATGTATTTGTATGGAATAAGTGGTTTCTTTGGCTCATCTCCTCAATTATGTTGTCGAAATTGTGATTTCTGCGACCCATGGTACTTTAACCTAGTTCTCAACTTACAAATTAACCCTGGCAAAAAAGGAATTCACTAAACAAAAATATCGGATGCCATGCTACGGATGGTTGGACTGATTGAACCTTGCAAAAGAAATAATAAGGTTAGAATCATGACTTGTCAGCACAATGGATGGCTTTGGACATCAACTTTTTGCACGCGAGATGTGGAGGCCTCATCGGGTCTCAGAGATGTTGTCAACACCGGCGGTGTCAAGACTGGAGCCACCTGATCCACAGGAGGACCAACAAAAAGGGCATCCGACGTGGGGATAGCAATCCGCTTCCAAAGATACAAAAGTGAAGTCCTACTCCAATAATCTAAACTAGTGATACTGATAGTGAATAGAGTGCTTTTATATCAGTTTCTATCTATTTTTGCGGGGGCACTGGGTACTATATACAAGAAAAAGGTCATAAATCAACGAGACAAATCTACAGGCACAAGCGAGGCCGTTTCCATTTATGGCCATATTCTGGGGATGGTTTACAAACAATTGAGTTTACCTGGGTTTACCACTTGATGATTTTTCTGCATTTTTCTTATATAGCACCTTAAGTTCAGGGGTCCCCAATGGCCTCCGTCTCATTCACTAACGACCGAAATTCTGACCTTAGCACCGAGCTGCACACCCTTAAGGAGGACCATCCGACTTGAGAACAGCAGGTTCATCAAAATGTAGCATGCTACAACCCATGTTAATATATGTACATGAAAATATACATTCTTGTTTTTATTCTGACTACTATTATTATGATTATAGTTATATATATGGTGTATATGTAAATACATATGTATGTATATTTTAATGGTATGTATTAAGGTTCTTCAGCCAACTTAAGGCTTGCCAAGCAAGTTCACAGCACAAAGTGGATGATCGTCCAAATAGCGCAAACATGTCCTAACTGTGCTGGAACCAACCCTGCATGAGTTCCTGCCAACAAATGAATTTGTGCAAAACAATGCAAACAATCTACCTTCCAACGATAGATTTTTTAAAGGGGCCTTTAATAGGCACATAATCTGCACATGGAAGAGTATGGTAAAACGAATATCATAGATTAAAATTGACTGTTGCGTTTTTTCTTCGTTCGCTCCTGCCCCCCTATGTCAAAAGATTGTATTGGGATCGTAAACATGGTATGCACATCATAAACACATTTCCTTAACAAAACGTATGAAATTGCCAACAGATTCTCATTGTTTTCCATGCTTTCCCCATCAAATGACATTTTCAGACACACACACACACGCACAAATATGGTTGGTCGAAAATCTCGTTTTTACTAACTAAACTCCTTTAAAACCCTAGCGTTAACAGTTATTTATGGTTAACCCCCAGTTAAATCAACAATTTTCAGACACACCCATATGGAAGTTTCCTAAATGGGTGGTACCCCTAAATCATCAACTTTACTGCGTAGTTGTGATTATAAAATGCCTAAGGGTTAATCAGCCCCAACACAAGAAACATGTTTGGGCAATACTAAAATGGGCTGGTCCCCCTTGATGAATCAAGGGGGGAAATCACCCGATTCATCAATCCCACAGGGTTTTTTTTGTTTTTGTCACATGTTTTGAACACCACTCCTTTCAAGTCTCACATAGTTTTGACTCTGACAAACCTCTGACACAGATTCCCCCATCAGGCTCAGACTACAACCATACTTACTTTGTTGCATTGGCACCAGCCTTTTTGTGACTTTGCAGTCACAGGCTTGTGACTTTGCAGTCACAAGCTCAGTTTGCAGCCTTGGTTCAATCCATTTTTTGGGCTAAATTTCGCGAAAAAAACAAAGGTTTCCCAAATGATTGATTTCTTAGCGAAATCTTTCAAAAAAACATCACTTTGAGAAGCTCACAAAGGTACCCCCGTGAGCCCATGTGCACTCCAAATAGGCAGGGTTCCCCCCTGCTAATTAATCAACCCCCTTGGCTCCTTTAGATTTTCTTGGTTGAAAAGGAAAAGCAATCGAACTTGCTTGATATCAATTGAAACCCTGCCTAATCTTAAGATTCCTTATATCGGTTTTAAAAGGAAAATTCAAGTGAAAGTACATTGATATCAATTGAAATCCTTACTAATCTTGAGATTTCCTTTGTTTTAAAAGAAGAATCGATTGAAGGTAGGTTGATAAAAATTGAAACCCTTACTAATTTTTAGATTTCTTCTAGGATTAAAAGGAAAATCGTTTGAAAGTATATATATATATTGAAATCCTTACTAATCTTGAAATTTCCTTTTCTTGTAAAAGGAAAATCATTGAAGGTAGGTTGATAGGGGTTCGCAGTTGATCTCTTAGGGTTTCAACTTAGGAGGACGTTTATTTGGAGGGAGAACCGTGGCAGAAGCTTCTCCCTAGGTACTTACCTTCCGGGGGGCGGTTTATTCATCACAACTTTACATTCATGATTTTCCATTATAAACCAACCATTTTGGGGATCCCTCATCGTGTGGAAACCCTAATGTTTTCCTGCTGGTGTCTTCCCTTGACAAGCAGACTCCTCCGTTTCCACCCTCCTCGATCGAATTTGAACCAGGGAACGAATTGAGCATTCGCGCTGATTCGCAGAACCTCACGACAAACGCGATGCAAAATCCGACAAAACATTACTTTCTTCGAGTGCTTGACACCCTCGCACGCTATTCTGACATAGTTTCTGACATATCATCTGGAAGTATTTATGGCATATATATATATACATATATTATATATATATATATTCTTATTCTGACATTCTATCTGACATTCTTTCCCGCATATACTCTGACATTCTTTCTGGCATTGTATCTGGCATCTAGTCCCACATTCTTTCTGATGGCATTCTCTGACATGGGCACTGCCGACCTCAACCGCGAGCGCCACAGCTCAGTGGGCAGTGGCGCTAGCGGTCCGGCAGTGGGGTCCGGCAAGGCCCACTGACATCTGGAGCTCGCGGTCCGGCAGTGCCCACTGGGATCCAGCCGCCGAGATCTGGAGCTCGCGGTGCCACTCACATCTGGAGCTCGCGGTTGGGGACCGCCTTGGCGGTTGGGGTCCGGCAGTGCCCACTGAGATCGAGCTCGCGGTTGAAGTCAGTGCCCACTGAGATCTGGAGCTCGCGGTTGAGGTCTGCAGTGCCAACTGAGTGAGATCTGGAGCTTGTAATTTAATCCGGCTGTGCACATTTTGAGATCTGGAGCTCGCAGGTGAAGAAGGATGGAAAAGTAACTCTGATAAATTTAGAGACCTTGGCCTGGCAGGTGGGGAACAAAAAACTTGAATCCATGATTTGGGTGTCGGGAAAACGGTATACCCCCCCCCCAAATGGCAATTTTCATCAGCTCCAGATGATGCTGGATATTTGATTTTCAGGCAAACCGTTTATTATTATTTCCCACTACTGTACTGGGGGGCCTGGAAGGTATTTATATAATATCAGGGTAAAGCGAGTATGAACATTGATTAAAAACTCAATGTTACTTGGTAGTTTCATGCACCAGTATAGTTTCAATCCCTGAGGAATATAATTGTGAAACGAATAGATTCAAAAATGGTGGTCGCAAGAAATGAAGAATTGAAACCACCAACATCCACCAACCAACAATATACATGGATATAACCGGCGTGGAAATAATTACACAATCAAAAGCATGGCAAACATGCCGAAAAACGTAATCGGTTTGATTTGGCATTGTTTGCATGGAAACACACTGCTACAATGAGTTTCAGTGGCAGTACGACGCAACGTCCAAAAACTGGGCTCTGCCAAAACATGTGCACCGTACGCTTTTCCCTTCACATGGGGGGTTTCATCTAATTGTAGTAAGCAAATGCATTTTTGATTTACAGCGACTAGGAGGAGTGCAAACGCTGCAACGGCAAACCCGCCTGCCATGTTCATTTTTCCGGATAAGTTATTTTCATACCAGCACAAACTTGCAAAACCCCTGCAGAGAACCCGCTTGCCCCTCCACCCGAGCCTGCGCGAAATTTTCAATGTTTCGTCCAGAACTGGTGAAAAATGCATAACCTTCAACCACATGGCGGATGGCGGACGTCCCACAATGCCGGAGAATTAAACCACGCAACCCGGCGCAAATTCACAGCATCTGTATTGCATGAAAATTAAACAACGCTACCGTATGTGGTGTATGGACAGAAACAAGTTGCGCCTTTTCTGATATTCTCAAACAATATTGCCACAGTCCAAACAAACCTATACCTGGTTTCACTGCCACTGCTTACGTTTCATGTTTCAAGCCTGTCTGACCACACATACGACAAGTATCGCTAGGATTGACCATGATTCACTGGTGATGTTGGTTGTGCATCAGTCTAATGTTTGATGCGCTGTACACACCACGAACACCATTGGAGGCGGAAACAAAGCAACTTGTGGTTCCACCGGGCACGGAAGCAAAAAAAAGAACATATTCCCAAAAAGAAGCAAAACGCCTTCTGTTCTTAGCCTGCACGCAGAATCCAACACATATTTAATGTGTTTGCTTTTCAAATGAGCCTATGCTGCACGTGGCTTTGGAATAGCCCTGATAACAACCGGTGCAAATAATTAACCACGAAGATCTTTTTACTGCAGGTGCTAGTCCCTGACGCTGTCCGGAGTTCCCCTGCGCGGCCGAGCTGTGATTTGCGGCTCTTCTTGCTTCCGCCGCCGCCAGTTGCAATGAAGACCTGCAGGTGGCCATGAAAACGTCTGCGGATGATTGAGGAACGTTGTTCAGCAAGAAAGTCTTGTCTTATCAAGGCCCGAGGTCCTAGGTGCTCCCACATTAAATGATTGACCTTATGTTGCTTTGCAAGGCCTAAGCAATGTGGATGCGCGTTTTGTGTGCAAGCAAGGCATGTGCTAGGGCACGGGCGAGTCATCACCTGAGCGACGGTGCCGGCTTCACCCGCTGGCAGCATACACAATCCGCCAGTTCCAAGCAAGGCATGTGGCTGGGCGCCGGGTCGCGTCGGTTGCATCCGGTGCATCCGTAACGTAGAATCTGGCAAAACGCGCCGTGATTGACCCCGTTGGTGTTCCCAGCTAAGAACGACTCAGAACACAAGGGTCTGACAGCCTTTCAGCCAAGCAATCGCTACGCATTTCCTGTGTGCGAAGCAGAGGGTGTTGGTGCAAGACAACGAATGCATCAGCAATTGTAGCCTTGGTGCTGGTATGTGGGTTTGTCATTGCTTGGCTGAACATTGGGTATCCCGTATCCCCTCAAACAAAGTGTTTGACTGGGGAAAATGATGATTCACCCACCATCACCCACCAGTGGATTTAGGGTAGCCTAGGTTTAGACAATCCATATGAGGCTCATTCTATGGCGATTCGCCCGTGGGGAACTGATAGGCCTTGGGATGAAATGAGCTTCGAAATCTCAAGGCCATCCGACATCTACACATATGAATCGGTGAATTTTAAGGAAAAGTATTTTTGTTAAGATTCCACGAGTAAATGTAGAAACGGGCAGAACTACAGTGGATTTTGAACAGCTGGTTTTTGTATGTTGGGATTCGGGATGATCAAAAAAGTCAAAATGGGTGTACTCCGCAAAAAGCCCTGAAGGCAAGGGATTCTCATCAGTTTCCCCCATCAAAATGCGCTGTTTCCAGGACGGGTTACTCCTGGGTACCCCATTTTGAAATATTTTGAATACTTATATAGTACTGTACAAATCGCTGACAATGGATCCTAGTGATGCTTCGAAGTATTTGGAAGTCGAAACATCCTGACCCATTTACGGTCAATTGGGTACCCCACAAATCGCTGATGACACCTTTAGATGGAGCAAAGCATGTTCCGGCCAAACTCCCAAAACCTTCATCGAGATTTCAGATGATTTCAGGATCTCAAACCTGGGGACATACCATCTTTCAATGATTCTTTTGGGGCACCAAACATGTCCCACAAATGAAATAGCCTTTTTCATATATCTGCCACATCTGCCATTTGGAAACTACCGCGTGCTGGTCTTCCAACCACTTTAAGGATTCATTGTGTTGGACACCAATCCTTGAAACTCAAGCCCCTGAACCCTGAAACTCTACGTCTTTTGTGTCTTTAAATACCTCTGAAAACTACAGTAAAACAATGGTACACTACCCAACAAAAATCCAGCGGCTTTCAGACTTGCCGTTAATGGCCGCAAAACATGATCCCTTTCTGAAGGATATCACACACACAGCACGAAAAAAAAAACATGATGGGAACAAGGTGGCCTTCAATTCGTATCCTCTTAGCATCCATCTGCTTTGTGTGAGTCTCTAAAAACATTTTGTCAACAAAAAAAGGAGGACACAAAACAAAATTCAGATCACAACAAGGAATAACTTAGGAGATCTTAGGGGTTTGACCCACTCCGCCCTAGCTGGAATATCTGGAATCATTATCATAGTTAAAAAAACAGTACATATTACATATGTTTCCAGACATATATATATATAATATTAAAATTATACACTAACATATATAATATCATTATATAATATGTGTGTATATATATATATATATATGTATATGAATATGTATATATGTATGTATATATATATATATATGTATATATATATATATATATGTATATATATATGTATATATATATATATAT
>Ga0126342_10009283_pt1 | contig 17628 bp, 8 predicted proteins | sample Cyp1metagenome_FD_92528 | JGI IMG/M metagenome (GOLD analysis project Ga0126342, IMG submission 92528) | Coral microbial communities from Lord Howe Island, Old Settlement Bay, Australia - Cyphastrea 1 metagenome | ecosystem: Host-associated > Invertebrates > Cnidaria > Coral ... | reverse complement strand
GTGTTCGCCGGCGTGGGTTGCCTTTGTGCGCCTGGTTCTCTTTTTTGTGGGCCGCGGGTTTGGTGGGCGTCGTGCCTGTGGGCCCTTGTTTTTTTTTTGCTTCTTTTTGTGGCCCTCAGAGACTGGGGTTTACACCCTGGGGTTGCCAGGGGGCATGGAAGGTGGGGGGCAGGGCCCAGCGTCGGCGCTGGGTGCGGATGGCAGGAATGCCCCAGGCTACTGTACTATGCATTGTAGGGATTGTGAAACTGGTCCATGAAACGACGGAAATAAAAATGAAACAAGGCTGCGCTTGCATCAATGCATCCAAATGGTCAGCACCGGCAAGGCTGAAGGCAACATGGTGACCACATGGCACATTTCGTATCTGCAACAGGAAAAATGGGCAATCAGGTCACAGCATGTTCCTCAGTTCCCGCAACAAAAAAGTTGAGCAATTCAGCAGCACCCACACGTGGCGCCGGTTCTGGCGGTCGGGGTACCTGGGCAATGGTTGTGTCAGGCATCACAAATGGCTGCAAATGGTCCATGTCGCAGAGCCAGAAACAGGTGGCATTCCTTGCGAACCAGGTTGGCTCTTTCCACACTGGTACTGCCTCGACCCAATCATCCGTGAGAAGAAACATATGAGGTGGTCTGGCCTGGGCATTCATCTGAACTTTGAGCAACGCTCTGCAGTGACCCGAGTTGTCAGCACCTAAGTGTGCAATTGCTGCCACAACCTTGTATGTGTTCCATGTGATCGTGAGATCTGTGCTGGTGTAGACGGGGATCTCAATGCCCCAATGAAAATTCACTGGGATATCGCACTTCGTGATCTGCCCAGCACCTGAGCGTACATGGCGGTCCACTTGAACATAGATCAAGGGGGATGGTTGCAGCAATGCACGGATCATGCCATCCTGGCTGGACCAGTCTCGAATGAGTTGGCGCAGTGTGGTTGAGTCATCTTGGAGCAGGACAGGGTCAAATTGCAAAATCAGTGGTGTAAATGAATCGCTGGAATCAACTGCTTCAGTCATGACACCAATTTGGATTCTTTTCTCCCAACGCATGTCAATGCCTGATATACGCAACCCCCGCATCAAGTGAGCCAAAAATTCCACTGGATCTCCCTGTTGGTTCATTCCCTGCCAACATTCAAGAATTTCTTGAAGACATGGTATGTTTTGAAGGTCAGCTGGTTCGGAATTGTGGCCCAGCAGAAACTGAACCAATTGGGAGGCCCCGGGTCCCCATTGTGAAATGTTGAACACATCAGTGCTCAGCAATGCCCAAAGCAAGGTGACAAATGAGACATTCATGTAACACCAGTTCGCATGATTGGCAAGTTGCAAGCTGGCCAAACAGGCAAGCAGTGTCTCCCTGTGTGGTGTCACCGGTGGTTGTTGGATCAACTGGGGGTCTGCTTGGTCTTGGTCTTGCCTTTGGACTTCGACTTGCCAACCCCCTTCCCCATGAGCTCTCGAAGAGCCATCGCCGGCTTGCTTTGTCCCTGTGCATGGGCTTTCATCGACATGCCCAGGAGAGACCACATTGTCGATCCCTGAAGCGTTGTCAACAGAACTTGGAGATCGTCGGCACGCAGCGATATCTGCCAGAGCCAGGGCACAACTGGTTCGGCATCTGCCGCTTTCATCGAATGGAATCTGATTGTGGTCGAGGAATCCTTCAGGATCTCCACCAGTTGTTCGGCATACTTGATCATGCGTTTCAAGCTGATCGGCTGTTGGCCCGTTTGCCGAAGGCCCTGGGCATGAGGATTCCAGCGCTGAAATGGGAACTGGTTGTCCTGAGTCAGCACACCCTGTTGTTTGGCCAGGATCATCAGTTGGTCCGTCTCCGCACATTGGGCCAGTCTGGTCAGGCGATGCAGCATCGTGTCGGCCAGATGTTGGGCCAGGCAGCACCTCAGAGGCAAGTAGCTCTCGGTCTGTGCTTGGTCTTTCTGCTGGGTTTTCCATTCTGTCGCTTTCTGCACCAACGACGGCAGGATTGCTTGAGACGCTGTTTGCATGAAGCATATCCAGGAGTCTTGTCGCTTCAGCGCCTGTTGGTCGGAGTCTATGCGAAGCAGAAGGTTGCCCATTGCCGTCAGCAGAGACATCACCTCTGTTGCCCCTTCCTTTTTTGCCTCCTCGCGTTTGGCCTTCTTGGTTTCTCTTCCGCCTTCTGGTCTGGCGTACTTCTCGAGGGATAGAAGGGGACCGAGGTGTTTGAAGATGTCGAGCATCTCCGCATCCTCTTTGCTGAGCTCCGGTGCCGTTTCCATAATCACAGAGCAACAGATGGGTGATCTGCAACAAGACCGGGCACTGATGCTGATAATGAATCTGAGCCAACAACCTTCTTGAGGCCATGTCAGTTTCTTGATCGGTCAGTGGATGATTGAAAATTTGGTTGCAAGCATCACATCTGTGATCAACTGTGGCAGCACCATGAAATGCTTGTAGGAGCTGAGGCAGCAGCTTGTCATACATGATGGAGGCTGAGGAGTGCACACTGAAAATATGGTCTCGAAGTTCAGCAGGATGCATCGTCAGTCCACATTGAATGCATGTGGTACGAAAAAACTCCAGCAACAAAGGATCAGTCCAGAGTTCCGTGAAGTTTCGTTGAAGCAAACTGTCCGTGATCCTCGGCATCAGCGGGTGGTCAGTGACGGCTGGCATGAACGTATGAATCTGATCAATGTTGAATTGCCAAGGCAAGAACAGTGGAAGGGCCATCTTCTGCGTCATCATTCCAAGTTGCCTGTACGGCACACAGATGTGTTGTAATCCACTGGCATGAGTTTGGGGGTTGCAAATGCATCCATCAGCTTGGCACGTGGCCAGGAGCAATTGCACAATGTTTTGTGCTGCATGCCAATCTGCACTGTGTACTGTTTGGAGGTGCAGAGACAAATCTCCGGTGCGTTGAAATTTGTTGTAACACAACTGGCATGTCAACGTCAGTGCAAGGCGTCTCATTGGTGCCTGTCTGAGGGCCTGAATGTCCCCACGTTGAAGAAACTCCTGCCAATCCATGGAAATAGGCAAGGTCGCCACAGGTCTCATGGGGTGAAAATTCGGACATTGTCCTAAAGTGATGTGCTGACGTACTGCAGGTTTATCGGCAAACATGGCCATGCAGTGTGAACACACTGGTTCTGTTCCCTGGAGCAGGTCGCGCAGGGGGTCCCAGTCCTGTGGTTCAAGACGATGCTCAGTGTACAGGTGTGCGGATAATGCCTGCACATCTTGATGGGCACGTCCACATACATCGCAGCGCAGAGCATGTTCCCCAGGATGAGTATAGGAAGTGCCTGTGCCATCGGTGTTGATCAGGATCAGGGCAGACTGCATCATGATGGGACATTGGTGAGATCTGCGAAATTCTCTCTGGCAAAATCTGCATGGAGAGTTGGATGCCTGTGCTCTGCATAACTGACTGGCCTTGGAGTGAACATGAGGCACTAGCCCCCCGTGTTGGGTGCGTAGATGCTGGTTCAAGTCCTGCGGTCTACCACAGTAAACGCCGCACAAAATGCAGTGATGGACCATGTCTTTCAGCGCGTCCTTCATACTGCACAATTGATCCCAGCATCTTGCTTTGATGCAATCCAACACTGCCGTCCCATATGGTTTGGCCATCAGCATTGTGAGTGATGAATCATCCAGTTTTGGATATGGTCCATCGGCCTGCATCTGTGTCATCCTCTGGGACGCAAGAGCGTCAGGTCCACAAGGCGTCAATGCCTGGCAACAATTGCGTTCCAAATGAATGCAAAAATTTCGCCAATTGGGAAAAATTTCATTACAGTGTGAGCAATGTGGCAATCCTCTAACTGCAAAAGAGGCTGCTGTGGCTGTGAAGGTACGCAATTGCTTCAGTCCATGTGCGTTGGTTTGATGCCTACGCAAGTTGGAAATGGAGTCAAACATGAGGTGACAAAACTGGCAAGGATGAGATGCTGGGCGCACCTCAATCGCAGGAGTGAGCAGCTGAACCTGAAATTGTTCCACATACACTGCATGCACCAATTGATTCAACGTGGTGAGGTGTGACCAGTCGCTATTCCACAAAATGTCGTCAGTCTGCAAGGTGTTGAGTCGTTGGCCAATTGAGCGTTTCAGCTGGGTCCCCACATGAAGCAGCAATTGGAGCGGGTGTGTAAGATCAAAATGATGTAAAATGTGAATGTGTGAATGTCGTGTAACATAACTGTGATCTCCAATCATGGCCCTGTACATTTTGAAAATGCACTGTTGCAACTTGAGTACATCGGCATAAGTGAAGCCTACAGGAAACACACCGTACACCAGTGTTGAGAAAACACAGGCACGCCACATGTTGAGGCGATGTTTCAGGTGCATGCGATGATTACACAGCCAGCGTCTCAATCTGGAAAACGAGTGGTGTGCTGCTGCAATTCTATGCTGGATGGTGTGTTTTTCAAAAAGTTTATAACCAATTTGGATACCAAGGTATTTTGTATGGCTACAAACAGGGAGTCTGGAAGTGCGTCCTTGAGCCCTAGGAATAAGGAGATGAGGTCCTTTGGCATCAACATGGATAGTGCGACGAATGACCTCACGGCAATTTGTGCCTCCTATGGAAATAATAGCTAGAGACTTTTCTAAGGACAGGATCAGGCCCATGTCTTCCAAAGTGTCAAGCAAGATTCCAATGCGCCAAAGTGCCATGTTGAGTTCATGTTCATTCAGAAAACAATCACTGGAGTGCAGGTCATCAGCGAATGCCGTCAGGTTCTTTTTGATCCATTCAGTTCCCAGTTGATGGGAAAGACGGTAGAAGAGGTCAAGGGTGTAACATGACCAGAGAACAGGGGCAGCACGGCAGCCCTGTCTGACCCCACGACCAGTGCCCTCTGAGGATGAGGTGTTTCCCTGTGTGATGATGTAGCTGGTATTGGAATGCCAAATGGCCAGCAATGCTACCAAATCCTGATTGATGTCAAGGGTACCTAGGAACTGAAAAAGTCCTTGGCGGGGTACCATATCGAATGCACGGGAGGCATCAAGGCATACCTGCAATCCACCACAGACTGTCCAGCATTGTTGTTGGGCTGCACGTTGATGCACACTGCGTCGCTGCTGGAGCAGGAGACATCTGATATGATCACAATGGGCAATTACACGCCTGATTGCATCAAAGGAGGATCTCTGTGGCAAAAAGGCCAGTTGGGGCCAGGGACACAAAAGAGGGTTGACCTCAGCAGCAAATCTGGCTGTAAGCAATCCCAGTACGCTCTTTCCCACCGGTTCAAGGAGAGCCAAGGGTCTCAAATGGCTAAGTCGATCTGGTGTCTTGGCCGGTTTGTGAATGAATGTCAGATGCGCCGTTTTCCACTGAGCTGGTATGAAGGGTGGCCATTGTCCCCACCATTCAACTAATTTTGGATAGATGAATTCAGCTGCATCATGGGCTAGTGTCTTCCAGCAAAGGCCTGGCAAGCACGGCCGTGCTACTGACTTTGTCACTGGCGTCCGAAGCAATTCCAGGATGAGATCCTCTTTGGAAAACGGAACTCCTGGTGGACTGCGGACAGGAATTGCAACAGTGTTTGCCGGGAGCCAAACTTCTTTGATATAATTCCTGGTCATCTCCAAGGCTTCAGTTGGGGAGGCAGGGGCTCCATTAGTCAGCCGCAGGCGGATGCGTCTCTTTGGTTGTTTGGGTGTATACTTGTTCACCGCCTGATACACCGCAAAACTGTCATGTTTGTCCGCAGCATGGGAAACTTCTGTCATGAGATCAGCCATCTTTTGTCGTTGCACTGCTTTGCTGTGCTTTTGTTGTTGGCGTTTCAGATTTCGAAAACGCCCATAGTGATACCAGGTTCGAAAAAGTGTCTGAAGGTGTGGCGACTGCTGTTGCAAAAACTGTTGACGATGAAACCATTTGGATTGTACAATATGTTTGTGCTCAGCCATCGGGTCTGATTGTGGCTGCAAGCTACTGGATTTGAAAAAGGTGTGAAACATTGGCATGAGATGTTCATGCATTCTGTCAATCAAAACTTCCGACGGATGCTGTTGCATGGTGAAACTGTGAAAAGATCGCTGAAGGTCATTGTGAAACGCTTGCCATTTGTCTGTATTGGCAGCCCACTCCTGCCGGCATTGTTGTCGCTGCTGAAAGGTGCAGTGTCCGGAGCTTGCATGTCGACTGTAAACCTGAGGTGTTTTACGAATGGAACATAGCATGGGGACATGATATGCACCCGACAGCGGCAAAAAATCTGCCTGAACAAAAAATTTGACATCCAATGCCTGTTGATCAACATCTGCATGTCTCAAGAGAAAGTGATCAATCCTCGAGGTGTGATGTCCATTGATAAATGTTGGGGGATTCTGCGCATTCCATCCATTGAGAGCCACAAGGTGATGTCGTTGAAGAAGAATGCCAAGTTGATCCATGTCTTTGTGCTGGGGACCTTTATGTTTATGGGTCTTCCAGGAGTAATGAGCTGTGCCAACATGTGGATGAACCATTGGTAAACTACAGTTCAAATCTCCAGCAATAAGAAGCATGTTTCGGTTGGGCATATTCTGTACAGTTGTCCCCAAACAATCCCAAAAGTCCTGGCGCTGTTGAAGGCGTTGATTGCTGTGGGCATCCGCAAATTGATAACAGCCAAGAAGATCAATGGACCTCTGATTTTGATGAATGCGAAGGTGTCCTAGCCTCCCAGGGATAACACTGGCAAATCCAATGTCCGCAGCAGTGCAAATCGTATTCCTGATTAAGAAAAGGATCCCATTTGCTTTGTCATCAGAAGAGCCAGTATGGATCATGTACCAGTCTTTGTCTTCCCACTCAGACTCAAATGACCAACGCGTTTTTGACAGGATAATGACATTGGCTTCCGTCATTAAGGCCCATTGTTTGATCTCAGCAAGCCGACCTTGGGATAATCCACCAACGTTGACATGGCAGACTTGCAATCGATGGCGTGGTGCAAATTCCTTTGTGTATTGAACCTGTTGTTTGACCTTTGGCAACGGTATTTCAGGTAACTTCACTGAAAGGAATTGGTCAGGAGTGTAGCATTTGCCACGATACCAGGCACAGCCCGCAGTGCGGGCTCTGCGTACAGCTCTACGAAAGCTTCTCTTTTGGACATTAGTTTTGACTGCAACATGAGGTGGGCATTCTCCATGGCCTAAGCCGCTTTGCAGTGATGTGCCATGTTGTTTCGCTTGGATCAGGGTGATCCAGTTTGGGCTACTTGGTGCAGCTTCTGCACTGGCCCATGGCTGGCTAGTGCAACCCTCACCCCCAGCCTGCATAATTGTCCACACCAGAAATGCTATGTACAAGATCCGGAAAAAAGAGATCCTACAAACGGGTGTTCTGGTCGCAGGCTGCCCGGACTTGGGACCGGGTTTGCAGATGATCCACAGGGATCGAACTGTGGCACTGGGCAGGGGGTGCAGTGTCAGTGGCAGGGAAGTCAGGCGGTTAATCAGGGAAAATGAATTTACAATTACAATGAGCAGGCAGTACAAAGAAATGATGTAACGGGTTACCCAATTAGATGGTGAGAAAGGCTTATCTGGACTATGGGTAAGGGGTATTGGCAGCAGGTCTGGGCCTGCAACTGGCAAAAATGGTTGGCTGCAGGAAAATTTTCTTTTTGGGGAATCAATGGCTGGAAGGCACAGAACACAACACTGGGTGGACGTATCCACTTGTGCGGCCGCACAACACGCTGTATACTCCAGGGCAGTGTCGTGTCCCCACCAAGTCAGCCAATGCGTTGTATCGCTTGTAGAGGCCTGCAAGGATGTCTGTCGTGGCCAATGTGCCTCAAGCCAAAAAAATGCTGAGATTGTATCGCTTGGAATGTTGAACCCACTGCAGAAGTCCTGAAACCACGTCAGTGTCCAGTGTTGCAAGACCGCTCGACAGAAAACCTGTTCCGGTGGGAATATGGGCTGGGTGTTGATCGGCAGGAGGTCTGCAGACCGTATCCAAACTGTGGTCCCACTGCAGAAGATCTGAATGCAGGTCAGTGTCTCCTCAATGGAAATGTATGGCCCCGCAATGACCTTGTTCCAATGAAATGTGGTCCCACTGCAGAAGACCAAAGAGCAGCACAGTGTTTCCCTGATGTGTGTAAAGGCACCAGCACCAGTGTTGTTCCTAGTCCGTATGGCCCCACTGCAGAAAGCCTGGTTCTGAAATGAAAAATCAGTGTGCAAAGAAGTGTCAGTCTGTATTGATGTTGTACCGATGAAATTGACCCCACTGCAGAAGGTCGAAAAAAGAAACAGTGTAATAAGCAGAAGTTTGAAGTGTCCAGTCCAAAATTGCAAGATGTGTTTCGTATTGTGTCTGAGTTGACTCAGGATTGTTGCAACCAATAGGCCAGCAGCCAGAACCGTCAAAAAATCAAAAACAGTCGTCGTCGCGACAAGAAAATGATGTCAATCCCAGTGAACCGCGCTGAAAATATGGCAGGTTGAAGAAGGAAAACGACGTCCCTGCAACGATCAAAGCACCCTACCCTAGCAACTCCTCGCTGCTTGAAGCAGCACAATTGGCTGCAAAGGGGCTTGTGTGTGTGTGTTTTTTTTCTATGTCCAAGGTCTGTGCCGGCCATCATCGATTATTTCGATGGTTCAGGTGAACATGACTGACCTTCCACCCGAGTGTCATATTGAGCACTCAGTCACTATATATAAAGAAAAGAAGCTTCGCGCCAAAAACAAAGCTTTCGTCGGCAAGCTTTGCAGCGTCTTGGAGATGGATGTTGCCATATCTTCAGGTCTAGAAGTAGAAGAAATCATCCAGAGTCACTATGCCACCAAAATCCTCACTGACAAGTTGGTATTGGATGGTTCTGCAAGGCCACAGAACTGCAGGATTCGCACAAGAAGGAAAACTGGTGAAGAGCTCTTGCTGGAGAAGTGTCCGTTTTTTTTTTTTGTTTTTTTTTCCTTGCCTCTGTCTCCAGGCTTATATGATATGGAGAGCCGTCAAGCCCTCTGTGGCATGGGTACACTCTGGGGATACCAGAGGGCGTGAAAAGGGAAGGGGACAAGCCAGCTGGGTAGCTGGGTGCATCCGGGGTCCGGGGATTGGGTGAGACGTGGCACTACCTGAAAAGGGTGAGACATACTCATGAGACGGAAGCAACAGCTTGGTGGGGCTTCTCCTACGCCCTCTTTTTTTTTTTTAATCATCCATACAAGGCCTAGCCTAAGAGCAGGAAGCTCGTGGCTGGGGTGGGGGCAACGGGGTTACCGATGCAGCAGGGGGATAAGCCTGCTGTGGGAGCAGGGTGCATGAAGCGGTCAAAACCTGGCATCGTGAGACAAACGGGAATCCAGACAGTAGCAAAATGCCAGTTGTCTGAATTAAAATGCAGGACCACAGCAGCAAAATGCCGGAGAAGGTGAAACGTCAAGGGGTGTCCCTGTGCACGTACCCCTTTTTTTTTTATGAGGCAACAACAGCTTGTTGGGGCAGCTCCTAGGCCCTCTTGATTTTTTTTTGATCCTAAGGTGAAACGCGGCCTAAAGACTGGAAACAACAATTGAGTGAGACGAAGCAACAGCTTGATGGGGCAAGACCTACGCCCTCTTTTCATTTTTTTTTTTTTTGGACATGGGGTGGCCGCAGGGGGTACACCTCAGGGTTGCTGAGGGGCATGAAAAGGGATGAATGGGCGGGGATCTATCAGCTCAAGGCTGGGTGCATAAGGCCACAGGTCCACAGTCTGTTGCAGCAGCATGTTGTTTGCTCCATGACTACACTGGTGGGTCCAGCGGTTTCAAAAGAGCTAGCATGGCGTCTATCGAGCTGGGCTTGAATGTGTCCTGTACTGGATCTGCATATTGATGGAGGTGCAAACTGTCACTGCGCAGCAACCAGAAAATCGTTGCGTTGTGGAGCATCCATTCAGGTAGGGTCCAGACAGGAGTCGGTCTCTGCCAGTCATCACAAATGAGCCAGGAGGATGGAGCAGGTCCCTGAGTCACTGTCGGATGAATCCTGACTGCAGCACGGTAATGTCCATGAGCATCACCCCCAAGATGGGCCTGAATGGCAACAATGGTGTACTCAAGCAGGCCACTGTCCAATGTGTCATTCATAAAGATGGGGAGCAAACAGTCCACCTCAGTGTCAATGATCGTGTGACATTTGCTAATTCCCGTTGGAGGGAGATGAACACATCTGTCGACATGCACACAAACACACATCGATGAGGATATGAGAGCCGCCTTCATGCCGTCAGTCAAATGCCAGACCTGAATCAAGTCAGAAAGGGCGCATCGTGGTAAATGAGTATGGATGGGAGCAAATTGAAGAAAAATGGGTCGAGTGGATGCACTTTCATCAACCAAATGAGTGGCTCCCTCTGCTTCAATGCGTCGTTCCCATCGCAGGTCAAAAGCAGGACTTTTCATGACTTCCAGCCAGGTACCAATGAACTCAGCAGCATCTTGCTGAGATATACGACCTGGATTGTCCGGGTCGAAGCGTCCCCAGCATTGCAGTACTTGGTGGATCCATGGTTCTTGGGTCAAAACGCCTGTCTGATGAGAAATCTTGTGAACAAAATCATGCAAAGTATTGCAATGCTCACCCCAAATAGTGAAGTCAAAGTCCTTTATGCTCAAAGTGAGCCACAGCAAAGAAGTCACCGCTGAATTGGCAAAACACCAATTGTCTGAGTTGGCAAAAATTGCATGGGCCACCTTGTCCTGGAGAACATCACGGTCAAAGGCCCTTGGTGAGGTCAATTGGTCGGTGCCGCAGGAGGGGTCTTGCCCTTGCTCTTGCCCTTGGTTGATCTCAGATTGAGATTCTTGCTCAGCTGGTTTGCCAGTCCTGATTGGTGTAGGCTGTGAGCCTTGAGACTGGCTGCCATGAGGACCCAAATGCTGGAGCCGCAGAGCGCTTTCATCAACCAGTACTCCCGATCTGCCCTCAGGCTCAGTTGGAGGCGCCACGGAGTGGTCTCTCCGGATGGTGGCAGAGCATGAAAGGCCTGGATCAGGCTCGGCTCCGTGCACATCTCCTGTAACTCCTGGATGTTCTGGACCATCTTTTTCAAGGAGATGGGGGGTCGGTTGGAGACCACCAGTTTGCGTTGAGCCTTGTCCCATTCCAGGTACGGGCAGTTCTGGTCTGGCAGGAGCACCTGATTCATCATTGCCGCCTGGACCAGCGGTGAGTCCTGCTTGGCCTCGCCCAGTTGTGTCAGTCTGGCATGGAGATCCTTCAGGAGCACTTGGAGCAGCCGTTGGCGTAAGGGTTGCCATGGTGTCAACCGGTTCTGGCTCTGGGAGTGCCACGTCTCCGCCGCCGCAATCAAGCACTTCAGGGATCCTGTAGGCGCCTGATTGTTGAAGAAGAAAATGAATGTGTCTTCTCGTCTCACCGCTTCGATCTGTTGATCGTGCCTGACCAGGATTTTGGCCATCAGGAGCACCGTCTCGCGGAGGTTGAAGGATTCCGTCTCGTCTTCCTGTTTCACATGTCGGCCTCTTCCCTTTGGCCCGGCGTCGCTTCGAAGGCGCTTCATCAGGGCAGGATTGGGTGCCAGTTCCAAGTCCTTGTCCAACTTGACTCCTAAGAGAGGTGCCAGATGCTGGAAGGATTGAAGGATCTGCGCTGAAGCTTCCATACCCTCGGTCATGGTGGTGTCTTCCATTGTTGAGAGCTCGACAGAGGACGAGGGCAAGTTGCAATGAGACTGGACAGTGCGCCTTGAAATGGTTCTGAGCCAATAGGATCCGATCAGTCAGGTTGGTCTCCATAGATGCATCACTGAGCTGCGTGTGCAATGGCAGGTTGAAGATCATGTCACAAAGATGGCACATATGATCAAAAGGATTCTGCAAAAGCATCAGCGGGATCAGTTGTTGAACATAAAAGGCAACCAAAGTGGAGCTGCAGTCATGCGCCTCGCGCAGATGGAGTCCAAGATCATGGGCTTGATGGAGTTGTCCACAAAGTAGGCATTGACCAGCCATTGTCTGCATCAAGGGACGTTGAGCCAAGAGAGATTCCAAGTCCCTGTAGTGCCCGTTCCACTGCAAATCTGAGCTCACTGGGTGTCTGTGGTGATAAGGCCTGAGTCAGCATCTGTTCTGTCATCAGCAATGGCATCAAAATCTTGTGGGGTGGAAGCCGCAGAAATTGCATCGACAGTTGCTTCAGTGCCGGACAGACATGATTAAGCCGCTTGACAGTGGTTGTGGGATTGCAAATGCATCCCCAGGCACGGTAAAAAACGCCAAGAAAAATGGAAGTGAGCGGTTCTGAATCTCTCCAAAGTTGGGAGTGTGCACATTGTAAATGCAGCATCAAGTCCCCTGCTCTATGGTATGTCGCGCTACAGCAAAGGCAGTGCAAGGTATGCTGGAGCCGCCAGTGAGAGTCCTGAACCGCCTCAGTCAATCCACCTTCACAGAGAACCTGAATGGTCCGATCCGTAACTGCTTTTGGTTCACTGGTGAGAGTGGGATTGAAGCTACTGCATCTGCCCTGCGATATGTGTGAGCGCAGAGATTCCATGTTTCCAAAAACTTGGCCACAGTGCGCACATCCAGAGCCACCATCGATGGAGTCCCTGCCTTGGTTCCAGCGTGCACTAGTGAGCTGGTGAGCCTGGGTCAAATGAGAACACAGAGCCTCAGGAGTAGTGAAAACCTGATCGCAGATCTCACATTGAAGTCCTCTCGAATCCCCCTGTTGTTCTGGATTGGTGGCCCCATAAATGATGAGGAGGCTAACCTGTGTCCACGTATTGCATGAGTGGCTCTTCTGAAAAATACCCTTGCAAAAATCACAAGGTGATTCATCAGCATGTATGTTCGTGAGCTGAGTGCTCTTGGCCATCACCATTGGCCAGTAGGCAGCATGAAAAAGTCTGAGGTGCTTGTGCATTTCCTGAGACCTGCCTACCCACTGATCGCAGAGACAACAGCGCTGAGCCAGGTATTCTGTGATGGCTGTTTCCTGGCGAAGGAGGTGCAGTTGGCGTGTGCCTATGATTCTCAACAGTCGAGGGCCCCATTCCTGAGACAGGATGTTGCGCAGATCGGTCACTCCAAGCTGTGTTTGGCCACGCATTGCCGCATCAGAGCGGGCATTGACCAATCTGGTTGGGAGCAGTGGCATCTGGGCAGTGGGTCCAACCCTACCTCCCTGTTCCGGATGAGTTCGAAGAACCTGGCAACCGCGCTCAATGTGAGTGACAAATCTTCTCCACGTAGTGAAAGAAACTAGGCAATGTTTGCATTGTGGAAGACCATGCAACATGTGATCTGATGGTGTGACAAAACTGGTCCTAAACATGCGATGTCCATGTACGGTGGCATAGTGTTGTCGCAATATGGTGGCATCCCTGGTGCGAAAAGCACATTGAAAACAATGCAGGTGCTCTGCGGCCTCAACTGTAGAAGTCAAAGGCTGTGTCTGGAGCCCTGCCTCATGCATCTCTAACAGCAATGATTGGATGTCATGAAGATGCGCCCAGTCCAGTTGTTGTACAAGATCATGTTGGTGTAAACGCAGGCATCTCTGAGTGACTGACCGCTTCAAGCGTTCAGCAGAGTTCCAAAGCACAATACATGGAGGATCGATGTCATGCAGACGAAAAACTTGTTTGTTGCTGTGTCTTGTAATATATGAGTGGTCCATCAAGATCTTGCGCAGCATCAGGGTGATGGTGGTATTAAGTAGTTTGACACCTTTGGCAGTGATCCCAATGCTGAAAATGCCATAAGTGGCTATAGGCAAAACGCATGTGGTCCAGAGTTGAAGTTTGTCTTTCATTGCAAGGCCTCTGCGACCTGTGAGCCAAACCAGAAGTCGTTTAAAAGCAACAGTGGCAAGTTGAATGCGGTGTCGAACTGTTTGATCTTCCAAATTGCCATAGCTGATCACGACGCACAGATATTTTGCACTATGAGCCACAGGAATGGTGAACGTTTGGTCACCAAAAGAAAGAACCAGATGATCACCGCCGTCGCGTCTGACCAAAATCTTTTTTCTGACCTGTGATTGTGATGGTCCTGTCATGGTGAGTAAAATCATCGATTTGTGCTCATTAATCTGAAGCCCATAAGAGCGCAACATGGAAAGAATCATGGCAAAATTGCGAAGGAGAGTCATCAATGCAGTCTCTGAACTGAAGGTATCACCTGCATGAATGTCGTCGGCGTACAAATTGGTGTGATCACAGAGCCAGTTGCGGTCTATAAGGCCGGAGAGGTCAGTCAAAATTAAGGCCAGAATGGAGTTCCATAACCATGGGGCTGCTTTACAGCCTTGTCTGAGGCCACGTTCCACTGGAACCATGTCAAGGTGTGGTCCGGTTCGGACAGCATAGCTGGTGTCACTGTGCCATGATGTCAAAATGTTGACAAGTTCCTTACGTACTCCAATTTCATGCAACCTGGAAAATAAACGATTACGATCAATGGAGTCGAAAGCTCGGCTCATGTCCACCAGCAGTTGAGCTGCGCCACAGACCTCATGTCGAATTTGTTGGGAGGCCCTAGTGAATGGTGTAGAACGTTGAGATTGAATCAGAGTCCTACCAACCTGACAGTGTTGAGCCACTCGAAGCAATGAATCTAAGGTCGATCTATGGGGGAGATAAGCCCAAAGAGGCCATTGAATCATGTAATCAAGTGAGTCAGATTGGCCTACCCTACTGAGAACTCCCATGATAGCCTTACCTACCGGTTCTTGGAGGGCTATGGGCCTCAATGAGGCAGGCAAAGTGGGAGGTTTTCCCGGTTTTGGCAGCCAGCACAACCACCCATTACGCCAGCTGGCGGGGATGAATGGGGAGGCTTGAAACCACCAACATTGGAGGAGGGAAAACAACCTAGGGGCTAGGCAATCAGCAAGGGCTCTCCAAACAGCGCCCGGAGCAAATCCTGGGGCAACAGCTTTTGAAATAGGGATGGTTTCGAGCGCATGTCTCACATCAGCTTCAGTGAAAGGAGTACCTGCAATCACATCCGGATGTTGATGTTGTGTGGGTTGTCCTGACCAAACTTCTGTGACAAAATGGCACAAAATAGAATGTTCTTCTACTGCAGTGGCAAGTTGTCCTTGAGAATTACGCAGTTGCATTCTGCGTCGTGGCTGCTTCGGGGCAAAACGGTTTATCAGTTGAAATAACTGAAATGTGTTGTGCCTATCTGCCGCAGTTTGAGCTAGGGCAATCACTTCAGCAAACCGTGATTTGCGCACTGCACGAGAGTGCCGTTTCTGGAGTCTGGACAACGCTGTGAACCTGGAAACATGATGCCAAAACCGTAGAAAAATCTGGAGATCAAGAAAACCTTGATGCATGCAACCGGCCAATCGCAAAAAATGATTTCGGTAGTGCCACTTACAAGTGATAGTATTGGCGGTGGATTTCCAAACCGCTGATTGGGATGGTGAAACAGGGGGAAAAAATTGTTGTAAATCCTGGAGAACTGCAGCATGCAAAGTCGGGATAAGCTCAGTGTCATGAGGATCTGACTGGCGCAAATGATCAGAAACAGTATGCATGGACTTGTGCAGGAAGTCCTGCCAAAGTCCTGAATCTTCCAGGTATGCCGTGCGGCATTGCACGCGTTGCTGGAAGGTACATCCTGTTTGAGTGGTGGTCAGTGGTGCCGGTATCCAGTATCTATTAAGTTGAAAAAAGATTGGACAGTGATCCTGTAATGATGACTTAAAAGGGGCATTCCAGAGATACTTGACAGCACGGGAGCATCCATCTGCCATGTGATGACGAGTCAAACAAAAATCAATACGGCTATGACCTTGCTGACCTATGTAGGTAGGTCCCAACGATGGTTGCCAGGAATTGAGGACGTTAAGGTCATATGTACGTATGATATGTAAGAAAGTATCAGAATCGCCATGGGTGGGACCCTGATGAGTTTCTCCCTGCCAGTGATATCCCATGTGTCCTATGTGGTGAGTCTGGCGCGTGAGAGAGCAGTTGAAGTCTCCCGCAATGGCAAGAACATGTCGTCGGGGAAGACGGCTCAGGGTGGTTTCCAGACATTCCCACCATCTTTGTCGATCTGCTTGGCGCATGGCATTACTCTGAAAACAGAATTGGTAGCAGGCCAAGAAGTCCAAGTAGCGCGGGGACAGACGCAGTTGGACGTGAACCAGTCTGCCTGGCAGACATTCTCGCCAACGTAAATCTGTGCTGATTGTGCGACTTATCATGATGAGAATGCCACTGCTACGCGACGAAGGATCGCCGGAGTGGACGTACTGCCAGTGTGGATCCTGCCACTCACTGGTCCATGGCCATCTTGTCTCCACCAACGCCAGAGCTGTGATGTTTTGTGTCAATGCCCAATGTCTGACCTCGTCCAGCTTAGATTGAGAGAGTCCTGCAACGTTCCAAGTGACAAAATTGGCTCGTCGCTTGTTGCAGTGTTTTCGATTGTATCTTGTCAGATCATACTCACCTGAAGGTTTCAGCGGTCGATGTTGTAAGGGCTGAGTGCCTTGTAATTGCTGAGGAAAATCAAGAGGTGTATAGCTTCGCCCTTTGTACCAACATACTCCATCTCGACAGGCACGCCTAAAGGCTCTCCTGATACTTCTTTTCTTAATTGATGATGTGGTGGAAGACCAGCTCAGAAATTCTGAGTTTGCTTGGGGCCGCGGTCCATGTTGCTTCGCACCCTCTGTTGGTAGATCATGAATCCAATAAGGAAGTGGTGCTTCAGCAGTCGCCATGGTACGACTGCAACCCTCACCCCCGTCACCAGTAAAGGCAAGTGCACACAATGTCAGGGAGAGATCAAGTCCCTGGGGAAGCAGCTGGTGACGCCCGGACTTGGGACCGGGACTGCCTGCCAACGAGCGTTGTCCAAAGTTGAGGACAAAAATTTGACTCCACTGCTGCCACCTGGGTCTACAGATAAAGAATGTTGGATCAGGTTCCGCCAAATGGAAGACCCTGTCTGCAATGTCAGAAAACGCAGAGGTTGCAGGATGATCCACTGTATGTAGGCAGCAATGTACTGAGCTAATTTGTTCCGCCGCAAAAATTGAAAAACTCGGTGTAAAATGAATAGGGGCCCCACCGCAGAAAGCCAGCAAATGATGTACCAGAAGGCTGTACCCTAAAAGAATGAGATGCAGGATCAACCAGAGCATGAACAGGAGGGCAAAGGCAATGGAATGACAGGCAAGCCTCGTGCAATTCGATGTCCAATGTCCAAGCTGTACCCCAGGAAATGCAAGTCTCAATCAGGAACAGAACAGCGGAGGAAGCAACAAGATCCAAATGGCGGGAGAAGTAAAACAGCAACGACAAACCGGGTCTAGAGAAACTAGGGGCAGGCCCGACTGTCTCTGATGACAGCAGTTTGAGTGCCACGCTCGTGGCGGCAAAGGGGCTTGTGTGTGTGTGTGAATGTCACCAAGTGTCTTTTGCGCGCGTGTGTGTGTGTTGTTGTGTTGTTGTGTTGTTGTGTGTGTTGTTGTGTGTTGTGTCTGTTGGGGTGTGTGTGTGTGCGTGTTGTGTGTGTGCGTGTTGTGTGTGTGTTGTTGTGTGTTGTGTCTGTTGGTGTGTGTGTGTGTGCGTGTGTGTTGTGTGTGTGTTGTGGTGACAAAGTGTATGTT
>Ga0126342_10009282_pt1 | contig 17629 bp, 19 predicted proteins | sample Cyp1metagenome_FD_92528 | JGI IMG/M metagenome (GOLD analysis project Ga0126342, IMG submission 92528) | Coral microbial communities from Lord Howe Island, Old Settlement Bay, Australia - Cyphastrea 1 metagenome | ecosystem: Host-associated > Invertebrates > Cnidaria > Coral ... | reverse complement strand
TCTGGCCAGCTGGCTCCGCACCCGCCGCTTTAGCGAGCCTACTTTTCGACCCTCCGGAGCCACAAATCATTGAAAAACCACAGTCTTTCGCGACTTTCCTACCTTTTCGCGCACCTGGATCTTCTTTCTTCTGGGACTTTCTCTTTTTCTTATTCTCTTCTTCTCTTCTCTTCTCTTTTCTTCTCTTCTCTTCTCTTCTCTTTTCTTCTCTTCTCTTCTCTTCTCTTCTCTTCTCTTCTCTTCTCTTCTCTTCTCTTCTCTTCTCCTCTCGTCTCTTCTCTTCTCTTCTCTTCTCTTCTCTTCTCTGACTCTTCCCATCTCTGCTTTTCATCTGCCCATATTGTCGGAAACTTGACTTCTAAACTTCCTTCGGCGAATATGTTTAATGTTCACATCCTATTTGCTTGGGATCCCAAACCATCCAATTTGGAAAGTCAACACTTGATCCAACCCTCAACTTTCAGAAAAAGTAAAAATAAAACCACTTTGTCGACCTATGAAATGGTTGAAATCTGTTTTTCCAATAGTTTTTCGTCTCTTTGATTTTTGGTATCCCAGCATGGCACAGGTGGACCATGGTGGACACTCCCGAGAAACCTCTCGTGGTGACGCCCCACACGGATGTGACAAAGCGCCGCAGCGACTGGGGCGGGGAAGGTCCACCTCAACGGAAAACCAAAAGATTCTGCTGAGACTACTTGTCGGCAACTATTGAATTATATTGAAATATGGGTCGTAAATGGTGTCCAAACCTTATACGCAAACCTTATAGTTCTTATGGTAGTTTTTCATCACCTTTGTGGAAGTGGAGTATACAGTACCCATATGCCGACCAAATGATTCATATGACATTTATGGGTTTCCTTCATTTTACTTCAGGACTTACAGTACGCCTCATGGCCATCTGCAGGCTTTCCACCGCTGTGGTCGTCCGACACCGCAAGGTGGGGTCTGTCAGACAGGTGCCTACTAAGCAGCATAGTTTTGCCAAGGAACTTACTTCACCCCTTCCAAGCATCCAAAACTGAAATTTCCTTGGTATTTTGATTGGTCTGTTCAAGAGCCGGTCACCAATGGATGGCGTGACGAAAAGTTCTTTCTTTTTGATGTTGGTACTAGGTACCACTGGTGTTTTGTATTTGTTTGAAATTGAACAGCCATATTTGGAGTAGCCATATGTGGGCAAACTATACTCTTGGGTGCCTTTGCAAAATTCTGATTTCAGTAATATTGCCTTTGAGTTTCCACAGTTCCGAAAGTCGCAAATGTATTTGTGCAACTTCACGGGTCGCCGCCTACCGTTGCGAGTTTGCTGGTGCAGCCATCAAGATGAAAGCGCAGCATGATACGGTGCCCATCCCAATTTGAGGGCACCGTTGATTTTTTGAACTGTTGCAGCCGGTTGCAGCCTGATTGTTTTAGTTGTGCCCCAAGTCATCTCTTAGTTTCTTTATGTTTCCTTGCAGAAAAGAGGTGAGGTGAATCTAGGTTCAGATTTTTTTTATGTCCTACAAATCAATGTCAGGATCAAAATTCGGGTCTGCAAAATCACTGATTCTCAGGTGCTGAGCACGGCGGCGAAGGCCTTGGCAACAATTCCCAGCACTGGTAGAGAGGAGCTGGGCCTGGGAACCATTTTGCTTGGCTTCATCTGATTTGAAGCCTAAACTCAGGCGATTTATTGAGAGATATATATCTATGTGATATGTTGATATCTTCAATTTTTGGGGAATTGCGCGCCATGATTTTCAGTCTCGATATGTGATTCGAGAAAGAGCGTGTCAAACGCAAGAGCAACGGAAGTGGAAGTCCAGTTGATTCGGGGGGTTCCTGGCAACGTGTTACTTTGAGCATGTTGATATTGTCCTGTTTCGACTGCGTGTTGCTTTGTTTCGCCTGTTCACAGCATTGTACAGCAATGTGTATTTTTACTTTCATGTCGGGAGCCCCTTCAAATCCACCAGTTGGTGGCGTTTTTGTCTATCCCTTTCAAGCCGCGAAATTAGTCACATTGAGGGAATCCATGACATTCTTGAACACAGCCCTCTACTTGAAAGAATCGTGCTGGGACCCTCCGAAGCAACAAAACATTGGAAAAACACCATGTTTCGCGGCTTTTCTACCTTTTCGCGCACATTGATCTTCTTTCTTCTGACTCTTTCTTCTCTTCTCTGACTCCTGCCTCTGCTGCTTCATCTGTCGGAAGTTTGACATCTAAAGTTCCTTCGACAATTGTACCACATCCAAATGTTATGTCAAGTTATGTCTTTTCCTTGGAAAAATCAACAAATCTCTGGTTCCACAACTTTCCCAGTTTGAGGAGGTGGGCAAAGAACTGAGCTGCGTGATCCGATGGCCGCGGCTGAAGGAGACGGAGAAGGATGAGGCCCAAAGCATGGAGATTTCATGGCGCTACAGTGGGATATTCGGGAATAGTATGGGAATAGTATGGGAAAGATTCATGGGATATCAGGGAATATGATGGCAAATAAGGGAACATGATGGGATCTTGTGGGATATGAGAAGTAAATAGAAGTAAGGAATGTCAAAAACATAGCGACATAGTGGGACATCCGCAGAAAATAACGGCTGGCTAATGGTGATTCCCAGTTTTACATGTACCATCTTTTTTTCCCATATCAAATGGTGATGTGTTCAAAATGAGGATGTATCTTATGGTACAATAAATGATGATTGTCCAATAGAAATTATGTTTTAACTGATTTAGCTTATTAATCACCAAGAATAGTCTTGAATCACAAAAAAAATCGGGAATATGTAAGCTGGGCATAGGCCAAAACTGGGGCACCAATGGACCCACACTCGATTGGTCGTTTTTGATGGCATGGGTTTGACCTTTGCCCATTTTCCAATGGTTTGAATATGATTTACCCGTTGAACATGTCATTTCACCACTAAAATATGGTGCGGTTCCTTGACATTTGGGAATTTGGGTGACCTTAGAGTTTGGTTGCTTGACGGGGTAGGGTATATGATGTTTTCGCCATAGATGGTATACACCAACATCAGGGTTGGTTGAAGCCCCATGAAATTCAGCAGAACTCTGTTTCACCCCAAAATGCCGATATATTCACTAGATGAAGTTTACTGATCCTTTGATGAGATTGTGGCAACTCCAGTGTTTGTAGCATATGTTGCACCCAACTGTGGGTTCTGTTGCTACAAAGTACCATATGTTTGCAGTACCTTCAACACATGTACCGATGAAGCCATCCTGATATGTGAACCGCAGGCGCTTAAGATGCATGTCTTTGGCCATGCCACTTGGTGCCACTTGGTGCCAGTTGTTTTTGAAACTGCGAACAACCACCAGCTGAGAATAAAAAATGCACCAGCTGTGCCAGTGGATCATCCAAAGAACTGTGCACAATGTGGATTTCTGCATCCAAATGGTTTGAAGTGAGGTGATGTGGCGTGATGAGGGCCACGGATTTCAAGGCAATCCCAGACGGTTGCGAAAGGAAAGGGCAACGAAGTTGAATCGAAAGGATGGTAGTACTGTTAGTTTTCCATCCATTCTGTTGTCCATGTTCATCTATTTTTTGGGTGGCGTAGAGTTCTTGGATGAGAGTGAAGTTTGTTGCAGAGTCTTGGCAGTTCAACCAAACTCACAAGTTTGTCCTTCGATGGTGTTGTTTGATCGTTCAAGGAACTGACGGCATTTTTGTTTAGAAACACTAGGCAATAGACATTCATTGGGTAATGAGGATTATACGGATCAGATACAAAAAATTTTCGGAAAGGGGCCATGTCCACTAGCCACTATAGTTCACTATATCTTGTCATTTGTTCATGTTGTTTGTTTGCCACCCCGACCGCAAAAGGTGTGACATGTACTGGTCTAAATTGACAAATATATTACAATATGTTATGTTCCTCTGATTCTCATTGCAAAAATGTCATAACAAAATTGCGTGTCTCGAGAAAAATTCGTGATCAAAAACTCGTCTCAGTATTTAGGTGCAGTCCTTTTTCATGCGCATCCCAGTATAAATTGACTTCTGCGATAGCACCAGGATGCCATTGACATTGCCATTGTGACCCCTGTGACCCCTGTGACCGGCTAAGGATTCCACCACGCTGCTGAAAACATGTGACAAAAAGGGAAGCACCGCTGTCGCTTTGGGATGATCAACCTGTGGGCCGTCGATGGTGAAATCTCCACATCGAAGCATTGATGGCAAATGGATAAGGATAAATAAGGATACCAACAGATGTCTACGCTGTCACCAATTGCTTCTCTCCAAGAGAGGCTCTGTCGCGACAAGAGCAGTTGGAGAACGGCTTGGACGGAAGATTCATAGATTCGGATTCAATCTAGTGTAGTCACTGAAATTTTGGAAACACTTTGGTTTGTAATTTTTGAATATGTTTTAGTTTGTTGATAGGTCATGTTATCCCATGGTATCTCGTTGGTGAGCCGTCCGTAGCAGTCCGGCTCGCCGTCGGCTCGTGACGTAGACGACACGGCAGGGCCGGCACAGCGTCGATCTGTGGGGATGAAGTGGCATCCTTCACGGAATTTGTTGGGAACAAGAAATTTTAGTAGCAAACCATCCAAGTTAGATCCCAAAGTCTGCATCTATTGCATCTTTGATCTCATATTGTCACTATGGTCCAAGTGTTTGGATACATTTTGGACGCAGTACTTCGAACCACTCCCCAAGTGCTTCGGCCCCACGCATGGCGAGTGAGGAGGAGACGTATCTGACAGGTCTGAGAATCCAGGTCTGAAATGGCCATTTTTCGGGTATGTTCAGACACTTCAAGAGGAAAGCTGCCTAACAGAGGTGACTATTGTGCCACGTCCTGCAAAGAATCCCAAATTTCTGCATGAATGTCCTTATCCGTCGATGATGTTCCAGCCAGCCACGTCAGCTTGCGAAAGGGCAAAGGTCAACCATTTAAGCATTCTTCACCCGATTGGCGGTTCCAACAGTTTCTTATTTTGGCTTCAAAAATCTGGAACGATGCCACACAACTCATCTATTTTGAGACCGTGTTGCCCAAAAACAACAACTAACCTGTAGGCGGTTATCCAACTGCTGGCAGATTTGATCACCAAAGTCCCAGGCGGAAAAAGAACGGCGAAAAGCCATCGATTTTACCTAGATTTCATCGTGTATCATGAATTTCTTCCATGGGAAACATTTACTGGGAAGATTGTTCTTTTACTCGATCAAAGCCTACAACATCAGATCCTGGTTGGATGTCCTATTTCTATACCTCCCCTTTTTTCAGAATTAAATCCATTGAAATCCCCTGCATTGAAACCATTAGACGACCCAATTTGGGTGACTTTTTGGTGCCTCAGGAGGCTCTGAGCGAGGTGCGGCGACACTACGCAGTAGCAGAGAAGATCGGTGAGGAAATTGGGAGGGCCACAGGGATGTTTTTTTCGAAAAAAAAAACGAACCATCCAAAACCTATGAACTACCAGGGTTACATAGGGTTACCATGTTTGGAGGAAATGAACATCCATGAATTCCAGCCAGCTATTTTGATATTCACCATGGTCACCAGTGTTGTTTATCTAATGTTATTAGTAAGCCCAGGTGATTATATCCTATGGATTTGATTTTTTTTGATTTGTTGGAGATCAGATGCCAACTTGTTGGGGATTGATATCCATAAATGTGGGATGTTATGTGTCAGAAATGGATCAATGAGCAGGGATTCTTATTAGATTGCTGGTAATATGTCTATGTATGTCTATGTTAGAGAATAAATACCAGGTAATGATATGTATTGATCATTATTCAATCATTATACATCCAATATACAAAGGTCTGGTCAGGCTACAATCTGCCACAGTTCCATGTTCGCCGACGCTCGACGTCCGCCATGTCCAGGGATCCTATGGCACTGTCTATGGCGCCAGCTGTTTGACCACTGGCCGCCGGGTGGCCATCAAGAGGAGCCATGGTGGCACAAAATGGCATCACAACACCATGGATTGTATCAACTGGGCAAAAAAATGGATAGAAAATGTTCAAATAAAATTTGTTTATAATGTGTTTAATGGAGAACAGTTGCCTCCACTCAAGACTCTGTTGATGCTCTGGGGCCTGTTGAGATTCCACTCCTAATGATACCGCAGACTTCAAGTATTGCCACAGGTGGTGATAGCTGGTAACCTCAGCAACCTTTTTGCAACTTGACTTCACTCTGCCAGGAGTCCTTGCAATACAGAGGAGGGGGTGCCAACCACCGCCTTAAGAGAGATGTCTTTGCTTCGATGCATGGCTGGTTTGGTTTGGGAAATTAGAGAAAATGAAGGTCTGATTAGTGAGCAAAGGAGGAAGAAGAAGACGAAGAAGAGATCAGGGATGATCAGTGATAAAAAAAATTGGTACTCTGTCATTTCTGGTGAATGAACAGCTAGGGGGTAAACACCAATTGGCACAGGGGATATCGCACAGCGGGGTTCAATGAAGACACCAGCGGGCGAGGGCTTGGATTCAGGTGGACACTGTGCTGGGAAATCATGGGAAATCTACAGTACTTATTTTTTCAAGGTCACACTTTCGAGGTGAACTCGCTGTGATGTGGTACGGCTCTGGCCAGCAGTTTTGAATTTGAAGGATTTAAACTGATTTAAACTGTTGGAAATAGTTATTAGACCGGAAATGATTAACCCCAATAGGGATGGTTCAATAACAGATTGCGGATTAAAGACACAAACATTGCATGATGGATACAACTTTTCGCAACTGTTTCGGTATTTTACATGTTCGATACTTGTCTCTCTTTATGGGGGATGATTGGATGAGCGCCAACGAGCTGAGCTTGAAACGGCCAAGTCTAACGTGTCCATTCCTTTTTTCATCCATTCAGAACTTCAGTTCCATCATTTGATCTTCAATTCTTAGTGCGAATGGCTGGATTAAAACGATTAAAAGCCCGTCCGGGATACATGTTGAATATACATAAAAATACCCTAACCTACTAATCGCAAATTCCATGTTCAAACTTCCCAATTGAAATCACACTGCCAATCCAATGCACCTGTCTGCATCCAGGAAGTTTGAGGCACCCGCATGTGATCAAGCTCTACGACGTGATCGCAGGAAGCATGAATCGCGTTTGTGGACAATGGATGACAATGAAAGACTCCGAACATCACTATAATATCACTACAATATCAATCAATATCAATCAATATCAATCAATATCAATCAATATCAATCAATATCATTACCATGTGCCAATCTCTGCTTGAAATCATGAGCTTGTGATGAGGGGATATAAAGGGAACAGTTCCACGTCATCATGGGATGGGTCAGGTACTGAGCAAGTTCCCTCCAAAGTGGCTGAATTTGGTCAAATATCCCTAGCAAAGCCTATTTTATTGGCTATATTATTATAATATATACACCCATTCTGCTGGATATGCATCCCCATTTTCTTGGATCTATACCCCCAATTGGATGCAAATAGCTATGTATCTTTGTATGTTTGAATATCTACAGATACATGTATGCATACTGGTATGTAGAAGCACTCATTTACATCCATACATCCATACATACATCCATCCATACATACATACATACACTCTGCCGCAGCTGAAGGCAGCTTCAATATACAGCATGCAAAAAAAAAGTATATTGTATTGTATGCATACATACGTACATGTACATATATATATATACATGTATCATAGATATTCAAAACGGGTGCAGTGCAGTGCGTATCCAGGCGACAGCTGCATCTTTCTGATCTTCGATCGCTTCGACCTGGACCTCCGTCGCTACTTGCGCCGTCACGGCGCCTTCCACGGGGATCAGCTGCGGCAGTGCAGCCGGCAGCTCTTCTCAGGTGCCGGAGCGTCAATACAAAAAATGGAGCTGATTGATGAACAAAAGATATAATCGATTGACTCAGATTCACCACTGAAGCCAAATCCGAAGCTACTTTCCGCAGTATGAAGTTTCATGAAGCTTCCATTTTTTTTGCTGCCGGAGCTGTTCGCCGACCGCGAGGCCTGGCGCATTGTCATCAACGGCTGGTGCTTCATCGGGATTTGTTGCTTGGAGAGAAACACAAGAAATATGGTCATTGCCAAAGCCAAAGCCCCAAGTTTGGCAGCTGTTTGGGCTAAACAAGTTTAGCCATAGTTTGGGGTGATATCCTGGCCTAAGGTGACAAGTTGGTGCTACCCTTTGTGTTCTTCCCACTTCGAAGTTGGAGATCAAGACCAAAGACATGTTCTCATCAACTACCAATTCTGGCCTGATTCTGACCTTGCTTCGGGATGGAAGTTGAAGCCCATGTGGCAGGCCATGTCAGCATTTTTGATGGAGTAATCTAGTACTGTAGTACCAGCCATTTGAATCCATTTGGAGCCACAAATAGTGTCACATAGTGTCACTGTGAACTGTGATTCCCTCAGGAAGCCTCAAAACATCCTGTTGAAATTCGACGCCAACTGTGCGGTTCACCTGGTTCTGGCCGACCTGGGCTTGGCGCGAATGTGGCTCGGCAGCTGGGTAGGAAATGTAGGCGATGTAGCTGTAATATACCGTCAAGGAACCGTGAGCACATGACAAATGATTGGAATGATTGGATAGTAATAGAGCAATAATTGGACGAATCAAAGCCCTGCAGACAGTCGGATGGTTAGAATTAGCCCTTCCCGAACTTAATGGTTTCACCGGCCGGGCATGGCTAGATGATGTTGGCAGTTGCAGTTGTGAGCGTACTGGTTTTTTTTCAACAACCCTTGGTTGTTCAGTTGCGTCAGGAAAGATTTAGAGCATTGACAGACCGTTTACCAAGATGTTTACCTTCATCTTTCCTCCGTTTCCTCCAGGTTGTACATGGGACAGGCTCCTTCTACCCATCAGGCCTCCGAAGATGCGCTCTAAATGGAGAGTGCGACAATGTTTCATGAATCGAGGGTTTCTATATATAATATATATATATATATACTATATATTGGGGGAGGGAGTTGTAACATGCTTTAGACACGCTTGGAATGAATCCATCAAACCTGGCAGGAACCGCAGATGTTGTCAAGACTCATATCAGTTAAAGTCACTCATAGCTGTCTATCCCCCCTGCCATGTCATTGCTGTGGCTGCAGACCTTTCAGGCTTGTGAATCATTGTGATTCATCCAGAATCCACTGGTTACATCTGGGATTCCGCCATGAAATGGGGGCTTAGCACTTAGCACCATGAACATGAGATCCTATGGTATCATTGGATTCTCCATTTGGCCATCAGTGTATTGGGATAACATAGACTGGAAAAAAGGATTCTTTTCAATTAGCTTAGAATTAGCTTTAATATCTTATTAATATCTTTTTAATATCTTTAATTCATGTGTTCAATTTGCAGGTCTGCACCTTGTGGTATCGCTCCATCGAGCTTCTTCTTGGACAAGTGCACTATGGGCCCGCCATGGATGTGTGGTCCTTGGGCTTCTCGCCCAGAAACTGTGACGTCGTCATTTTTCCCAATCGATTTTTTCTTGTTTGCCAACAGAACTGGGGCAACCCGACAAAACCACAAATTCTCATGGATTCAAGCTGTGATTTCGGCCAACAAATTGTGGATTTTTGCCAACGAAAGAGGAAATGACGGAGTTTGACTAACTTTGATCAACAGACAGAGGTTTCACCAATGAACGCAAAAAGGATACAGGCAGAAAGAGATAGGAAGGCTCTTGGTTTGTGACTGCTTGCAAGACGATCCCGGATCGTTCGCGTTTCTGTAGGACTAAGGCAATACTGGAACAAGGAGTTTGATAAACTGCGCATGAATTGCACATGAGTTGCATTGAATAGACGGTTTGTGGCTTTGGATGGCAAGATTCTATCAAGGTTTGCTGTACTTGTAGCACTCACGCTTTAATCACCTCTGTGATGAGGCGATGAAAGATAAAGTGCAACTAGCATTCTATGTTACTTTATGTTAGTTGTTTGGAGCCAGAAGACTTTAAGACTGCTAGTATCTTGATGGATCTTGATGGATGTATGGATGCATTAGCTCTTCATGCCAAACTTCAATGTGTCACACTGCTCAGCAGTGCTCTAGCCTATCGCCAAGACTCCAGATTTCCGTCTGGTGATACTTTTCTGGGAATGGCTCAAAATCATATACTCCAAAAACGATATAAGTCACCTGACCAAAAAAACGTTGTAAGCCACCTTAACGACCTTAACGTTACCCTTGACACCCAGATCTCAGAACGATCACAACAGGTTGCATCCTGTCCGAGATGGCAACGACGCGGGTTCTCTTCCCCGGAGACTGTGAGATCGATACCATCTTCAGGCCAGGTGGAAGCTGCAAAGGATGCACAACAGGACAGTAATGACGTGTTTGTAAAAATAAAATTGCTGACGTTCTTCTGCTACTTGATGTAAAGTATGATTACGTATGAATATAGACGCGTACACTTCTAGGGCCTCTAGGGAAATCAAAACAGCTTCAGAGCTTGTTTTTGTGGTGTGTATGGTTGTGTCTCATTACCATTGGTTCGTTCCCAGCTACCCATTGGTTCGCTGGATCATGACATTGGTATCCCAACGGTCTCCCAGGATCTTCAAGCTGCTTGGTGCGGAGGCTCGGATTCAAGCCTCGATGTTTGGCCATGCGGCTTGAAAGATAGGAATATCAAGTAGGATTTTATCAAATGATGCTGCAACCAACAGCAACCAATACAGGCATTCAGGGATTAACAAAAAATCCTCCAACATGAACAAGAATATCATAAAATGATATAAAATGCATCATCAAATCTGCCATGTTATTGTTTTTTTGCCACCCCACCCACTGAGTCCATGAAAAACTTCCATCCTGAGGTACCCCCAGCGAAATCACCTGGCCGGGCGTGTCGAAATTGGAGCATTTTAGCTGGGATCCATAGTGCCAGGCAGTGGAGCTCTCCCCATCCGAAATCCCTTTTTTGTCAGATGAAAAAATCATGGAAAAAAGTCATTCGTTTCCCTGAGGAGAATCCAATGAATCCAATAAATTATTGTGATGATTGTCAATTATTGTCACCATTGAGGAATATCATGATCCCATGAATATCATGATCCCATTGATGATAATAATCCATTGTATAATTATATCATTGACAATCAGGATTGTGATCATTTGTATCATTGTCCTGATGAGGCCATGGGAATAGCCGCATAGCCACCAATCACAAATCCGTATCGACTTTTTTGGATCACCATACGGAATATCCAAGCCAGGAAAAGTCGAAAAATTAGGTGGATATTATGTTACGGTGTTTGGCATCTAAAGAAGACTCACAAGCATTTGTTAACCCAGATTTTTTGAATGGACGTCCATTGTTTTTTCAAGATTATCTAGGATAGCCAGTAGGAGATGTCCCAATGTTGGTTAGCCACTATCATAGTGCTGTCTCTGATGTTGGTTAGCCAAGATTGAATTCAAAAACACAATCAGTGGATGTTGTCATACTAAAATGGCCGGCTCGTTATTGGTTTGTCATGATTAATGGTGTTCATGTCCACAATGCACACGAGGATGTAACCTCTCAATCCAAACACAACTTTCTGCAGCTGTGTTCCAGTCACATATTGAAACCATATCTTTGAGGTATATCCAGTGAGGTTTGTCTAGGTTTTCTTAGGTTGACTTCCTTCATACACACGGCAAAAGAGAGAGTAAGGTTCTCACGAGGAGGGCAACATAAGATGCTGGACATCAAGTCTGGCCACCAACATACGAATTGTTCGAAAAGGAAACTAAAATCTGCCAGAATTAGCAGTATATTATCATTATTAATCAGTATATATATATATGATCTGTTTTTTTCTGCCAGACTCGGACAAAAAAGCTGTCCACTCTCTGTGGCTTCCTGGCTTCCCACCTTCCCGGCTGCAGGTGAGGACTTCCCCATTTGGAGCCCGCCTGATCGATTGCAAGGCAGTCATCCAGCCATTCAATGCAGCCCTATGGGCCCAATGAATAGATCCAATACTACAAGGTGGTGCCCCCAAGATAGCGTTCAGTTGGTGCAAATAACTCCAATAACTCTGGTTTTTATAGGTGATATATCTATAGTTAATGGGCTTATAAACCAACTTATAACTGGGGGGCACCACCTTGTAAAACAAGGTTTCTAAGGTGCTACTTCATAGGAAGGGAGTATACACCTGGTGTTGTTAGGGAAAATGATTATAAACCCGTGGGTTTTCCGGTTACCACATATTTGTTGAAATCTATATTGGCAATTGACAATATGATGGGTTGTGAGCCCATTCTATGGCACGGACATTCACCTACTGAGAATAGTAGCAGCTAGTGGCGACCATGAAAAAGGGAATCCAAGTATGTGGGCACATGCCTTTTTTTAATCTTAAGCAACAAAGATTGAATATACACATGGTGATATGGTGATGTGATGCTGGATTCCATATGATGTTTATCGCACCACATGAATTCGCATATGAATTGTCGCATGCGATGGCGATCTGTCGGTGAGGATCCTGACCAGAACATGGCACATTCCCATGAGAACTGAAAAATGGCTACACCATGGTACATGGCAACCTGAAAAATGGCTCCCAAAGAGGATTTTCGTATTGGGTATGGCCCCAAAGGGTGGGTACATGGCAACCCCGAGACTCGTCGATGCCAGATGTGGGCGTCTTGGGCGAAGATGGTCTCGATCTCCTGGAGCAATGTTTGAACTACAAGGCGCCCCAACTGGGAGAAGGGGGGTACTTAGATGTGCTTAGTGGGTGTAAACTTGATTGTTCGGAGTTCTAAATTGGATCCTTGGCTCCAGAGTAGTCTAGCAAGACTCATCGTCCGACGTGTGTTTGTAAGGGCACTCTTACTAGTAGCAATATCCTGTTGATACTGACATGAAACCCCACCAAATAAGCTTGGTACTTGGTCACTTGGGCATGTTTGGCTGCTTAAAATTTAAGACTGCATCCTAAATTATCGATCGATTCCCGATCGATTCCTCATCATCCAACCTCATATCCTGTCGGATGGAGCTGGGCTGTTGAATGAGGAACAGCTCTCGATGTTGCTTAACTGGCTTAACTTCCGATTTCAGGTTTCGATGTGTCAAAGAGATCCTTTTTCTCGCCCCAGCACCACCGGAATCATCGGAATCATCAGAATCATCATCAATAAAAATCATTGGATATGATTGGTGTATCTTCCAACCCCCCATCCTGTCCCATCTACAAATATCCTCGTCAGGCGGCGTGGCGCATGACTGCGCCCCAGGCACTGCGACACCCCTTCTGTCGCATTGAGATGCGGGGTGACGAAACCAGGTTTTGGATGTGAAAAATGCGAAACATCTAACGGAGATACCACAATGATTTACGATGATCATTTGATCCCCAAATGTTCCTGGAATGCTTTTTGGGACATCCACCGGTTTCAACAGAGGAAGCGCGTTCAGTTTCTCTGGGTTCCAACTGCGTCTGCCGAGATGCACGGACGCACATCTCATTTAGCACTTGGGTGTTCACTCCATCCCTTGGAGACGAACTGCTGTCGAAAACTTGCCCGCACCATTTGCTGGCAGAGCCAGAACACATTCCACCTGGCTATGGGCCATGGCCCGATAATTAAGTGCCTGAGGCTGAGAGTTGCCCGTGCAAGGGCAAGCAAGGGCCCGGCGACGAATTTAGGGGTGCAGCTGAAAAGTGACAGCAATGGCTGTTCTGGGTGAGCCAGAGTATACTGACTGGTGAATGGTTGAATGACACCTCGATACAGGGTGAACCTTGTTGAGCAGTTGGCTTAAGTCCGTTTAAGGATCTATAATGAATTCATTTGACTCATAAACTCATAGCCTTGAAGGCACAATCCCAATGGAATAGTTGGGCACAATCCCGCTGACCCCTGGGCTTTCTGGTACAATGCCTGCACCACCTGACTTCAAGGATTATTTCTAGCCATTCTATCCACCAATGATGAAGTGAACATAAGTGAACTAAGTGATGTACATCCTGCTGAGAATTAACTTGATCAAGGGATAGCTCAGACTTCGTCATGTAGGTCCCCACTTGCCATGGGGCCCGTTACTTAAAATGTATACGGATCGACTCTTGAGGAGTCGGGCAAGCTTTCCATGAATCATAAAATTATCCCATGCTCGGCAAGTTTTCTTTTAGATATTGTTCATATATTGTTAATATGAATGATTCATATCCCATGGTAAAAATGGATAATGCTGGATGACTTGGGGGCTCTGTGACTATGGCTGCTTTTTAGCCAGTGGCTCCAGCAGGGTTCAGTCGCACTGAAAAGCCGGGACCCCGCGGTCAGGACCTCGGTAGTCCCATTTTGGGTGGCTCATGGCCACCTCGGGTAGGTCCCCTACAACCCTACAAAAATTGACGAAAATTTCTATCAGATTTTGGTGAATGTGAACTTGGGGATTTGGAAATTTGCTGATGGAAAAAAAGTGAGCTTTCGTGTTGGGGATATAAATGGAAATGTTTAAACACAGACCTCGAGATTTATAATTGAAATTACAAGTTTAGCTTCAAAAATGCTAATTATCATGGTGTGATGAGGGTTCACATGGATATGGTGTTATGCAAAATGGATCAAAATGGTGAATAATATGACCAACAAATACCAACAAAAGACGTAAGAAAATAACCATAAAATTGCGCAGATGACCCGTTTACTTACCTCTATAACCATAAAATTGCGCGTCACGAGGCATACAAACAACAATATCATACCTGGGTTTGTCCAAAACTGGGGCATTCAAGTGACCCCCCCAATTTATGGTGATGTAAGATGAATTTTGATGATCAATCATGGATTTAAGGATGTACTCTTTATTTTTAGACAAACTTATTTGGGACATTTTACCACTCCCTCTTAAGATTGAAGATCACCTTGGTCTCACCCCATGGTGCCAAGGCCTGTCTCCTTGCATGGTGGAGGCAGATTGTCATGTCTCGAAAAATTGGGGTGATGCTCAGGGTCGAACTGTTGAGGGGATGCTTTAACTTTGCACATCCCCAAATATGAGCAGAAAATTCTTGTCTGCCTGCAGGTATCATTATTCCAGCTGGTTGTTGATATGATTATGATATGATTCTTTTATGGATAATAAAGCTATTATGAAATGAATACATCAATATGATATGTTGACGTATCAATATACTATGTGATATCCCATGATAACATATCCTGGTTTAGTATGAAATATGTTGAAGTATGGCAAGTGTGGCATATCTTTGTGGTACTGTAGGTGTTCTTGCAACGAAATTCACCCGTCATCCCAGTCATCCCAGTTGTGAGGCTTCCGAGAATGGGGCCTTATCCACCAAGGCCATGGTTCCAATGTGATGACCCAGCCAATCTCGGGTTCTTGTTTTGTGGCTATCAATATGTCTGGGTAAATTTCATCACGACCTCACTGCGACCTCACTGGGAATAATGGTTAGTCAGGGGAATCATCCCCAAATGGCCTTATTTCAGGTCAGTGAAATATTATAATTTACCCAGATATGTGACTAAACAATGCGAGGCGATTTATCAGAGTCACTGTAAGAAAGACCCACCCAATGAGTAGATCTTGCCAGCTGGTAGCGCCCAAACCATCCAAAGGGCTGAGATGCTCCAAGAGCCAACAGACCCCACATGTAGCAAAGCACCTACAATGGAGTACTGTATGTACATATGCGTAGTCCTATTCAGACCAAAAAAAGGATATGTTCACATACATATGTGTGCACATATCTAGACATGTAATTTTGATATACATTCTGGTATTACCATTCTATATATATATATACATACGTATGTCTATATCTATCTTGATTGACTAAAGATTTTGTCCACTATGGACTCTAATATCAACCAGGAGAAGCTCGAAGCTCGAGCCAAGCGTTTCGGTGCCAGCGAAGCTCGGCTGAAACCACCGATGCCAGATTCAACAGGTGGAACACGTGCTGTTGTCCCTAAATAGGAAACATATCTTGGAAATAGAAATATCCTGAGATGTTTGTCTTGTTACTTTCCTACAAAAAGGGAACCGTTTTGGGTGCGTCAATTCTTTCGAATCACATTGCTGTTGTTTTCAGCTGTCCTCACAATTTAGATTGGGTGAAACCTGTTTTGGGCAGAGAATCAATACAGATGGGCTTACAGAACAAATAGCCGCAATAGCCAGTTGATGGTTGCAAAAATCTGTTGTGTATCCGCAAAAAATCTTCGGAGGTTGATTCACGTTGACGACTACATTCTTGGTTGAAACCATCAACCATGCTGTGTTTGATTCGTAAGTGCAGTATTGAAAGTCAGTATGCCAGGAAGGGCAGTGAAATCCGTTCGTTCGTGTGCCTTTTTTCGGTGACACAAGCATTTCACTCGATGCGATCCGGATGATCTTCCAACTGGATCCGTATATTTATCATTATTGATGAGAAGAACATCCCATATTTCCACAATATATTGATGAGAAAAACATATTTATCATACAATAATGGATCAAAAAAAAAAGTTGGATCCCATATTTATCATCTCATCATGTTACAAAAACATATTGGTGAGAACATCCCATACCCTCTGGTTATGTCAAAATAGCTATTGAAAATGACCCAGTCGAAATAGTGGATGTTCCCATTAAAAATGATGATTTTCCATAGTTTTGTGTATGTTTACCAGAAGGTATATCATCATATATCCTATCAAATCCCATTAAATGCCATTGAATCACCATTGAATCCCATTAAAACACCATTAATGGGTATGTTCCATATCTTTCCCAAAAAATCCACGGTAGGATTTCCCAGAAAATCCCAGGTCCAGGGGAGCGACGCTGCAGCCCGGGCAGCACGTGCCCAACGCTTTGGTGCCCATGGGATGGCCGTCCGTTTCGAAAAAAGTGGAAGATGGAAAGATGAAGGGTATATCCCAGAAATCATATATACAATATATACATATACATATGTATATATATATGTTGTTTTAACATATATATGTATGTATGTAATGTAATGTAATGTAATGTAATGCAATGCAATGTAATGTAATGTAATGTAATGTATGTATGTAATGTATGTAATGTATGTAATGTATGTAATGTATGTAATGTATGTATGTCTGTATGTATGTATGTATGTATGTAATGTATGTATGTATGTATGTATGAATGAATGAATGAATGAATGTATGTAATGTATGTAATGTATGTAATGTATGTAATGTATGTATGTATGAATGAATGTATGTAATGTATGTAATGTATGTAATGTATGTAATGTATGTAATGTATGTAATGTATGTATGTATGTATGTATGTAATGTATGTAATGTATGTACTGTATGTAATGTATGTATGTATGTATGTATGTATCTATGTATGTATGTATGTCTGTATGTATGTATGTATGTATGTATGTATGTAATGTATGTATGTATGTATGTATGAATGAATGAATGAATGAATGTATGTAATGTATGTATGTATGTAATGTATGTAATGTATGTAATGTATGTAATGTATGTAATGTATGTATGTATGTTATGTATGTTATGTATGTAATGTATGTAATGTATGTATGTATGTATGTATGTAATGTATGTAATGTATGTACTGTATGTAATGTATGTAATGTATGTAATGT
>Ga0126342_10009281_pt1 | contig 17630 bp, 12 predicted proteins | sample Cyp1metagenome_FD_92528 | JGI IMG/M metagenome (GOLD analysis project Ga0126342, IMG submission 92528) | Coral microbial communities from Lord Howe Island, Old Settlement Bay, Australia - Cyphastrea 1 metagenome | ecosystem: Host-associated > Invertebrates > Cnidaria > Coral ... | reverse complement strand
CGAAGCATTGCGAGCATCACGCGGTTATTTTCCTCTCAGCGGGCGCTTGAGCCACAATGGGCGTCCATTATGAAGTGCAATGTCCATATCATATATGCACCTAGCGCCTGGTTCCCTTTGACAATATATATATATATATTGGATTGCACAAATGGTGGATTTTCCATTTGGAAATGCACGATCACCTGAAACAAAGCCATGATAATGGGAGTATCATGGGGACTGGAAAACCAACTAATCCGAAATGTCATTCCATGAAATACTGGTTGGTGAAGAACGGGATTCCCAGCTCATGGATTTTGACATAAGAGCAGTACAATCGGAACTGGGTTCCGCAAGTTCGACATAGCTCAAACCAACTTCACGATGAAAGCACCGATTCTTTTGAACTTTTGTACATGTTTGCTCTAACTATAGTAGATATTTCTTAATATTCCTCATGTTTCGTGATAGAAGCATAAGTGCACTTAAGTGCACATGACGCGAACATCATCCTGAGACACGAAAACCAGTTGTCTGCCACTTAGCTTTATACCAAAAAATGCCATCCGTGTGGAAAACTTGTCATCCCAAAGCTGTTTGAAGCCCATCTGTTTTTTTGCCACTGAACCATTGTTTCTGAGGGGACTGCTTGGGTTGCAACTTGGGTTTAATGGATATAAAAATAAACCCATTATAGTTGTGGCGATAGACCCACACATTGAGTAACTGGAACAGCATCTTTGTGCGTCAGTGGTCAACTGAGATCCGTTGATTAATCATAATCCATCATCATCCCATAAATTAGATTCAAGATCCCAGAGCCATAGTATTATCCCATTACAGTAGACTCTGGTACTTTCGGTAAAAAAACACGCGTTATAACACCAAAAACACCGTTAAGTACTATGCAGTGCTATGATTATTATTACACTTTAACCTACCTTGTATCTAACTATTGTGAGCTGGTTAACATAACTATCATTATCATTCATTCTCACCATTATAACAGCCATAACACTTCAAAACCCGGGTAGATTCTGACGATTATGGTTACATGAACCTCATCAAACCCACCTTGTCCCATGGTGATGAATAATGATTATGGCATCATGAAGTCTTATAGATATCTATAGATTGATGATGATTATGAATGATTATGGCATACTATGCCTCTAAAATCCCCTGAAACCCACCATGAAACACTATAGATATTAGATATCTTTTGATTATGGCCATCAAAAATTCCTCAACTTCCACCTTTTTCCAGTCTTTCTCCACATTTTTATCATCAATTTTCCAAACACCTAAATTGTTGACCCAAAATTCTCCACCTTTCTGGGATCCCACCGGGCGCCACCGGGCGTCATTTCGCCCGTCCGCATGGGGCTCTCGGGGAAGTGCCGAATCAGCACCGCCTCGATGTTCTGCCGCAGCGCCGCCACGAAGTCCGTCATCTCCTGCAGCTCGGCAGCGCCTCAGTGGCACGGCCGTGGGCGCCACGCCGTGGCGCGGTGGCCGTGGGAACCCCCATTGAACCTGGGGAAATAGCGATGGAAATACCATGGAAATGCGGGTAAAATGGGGGAAAAGACCTAAGGACATGCGAAAGAAATGGAACTTGAAGTCAGTGCGGAGATTTCTTGGGGATTGATATGGAATGATATGGATTGATATACTAGAGAGCATGTGCGAAATGGATTCTAAGTGGCTTCTAAGGGCCCCTTACCATTGAAATGTTGCAAGGGATATGTAGGCTATTTCCGAAGCAGTGACTCAATTTACGGATACCCCCAGCGGTCGGTGGGAAAGTCAACATGACATGTACCCTTTCCCTCCCAGAAATTGGGAGATTCAATCCGAAGCGGAAGGTATTTCCGACCATGGCAGTAGCATATGCCAATGCAGGAAATTGGTTGCTTAAGGAAGGAATTGCATCATTCACATGCAGTAACCAATCCCACAAAGAGTTTGGGAAGACCCTGCTGCGGTGTTTGCCTATGATGCAAAAGAAAAGCAGGAGTCCACCATATCAAAGTTGTAGGCAGAAACACACATCCTACGCGCCAGAAACTAGTGCCCGATGCGGCAGCACATTCCGAAGTTGATTGAAAAAAAGTTGATGTCTGGTGTTTAGCTTGAAATGCCACCGATCTGCAATGATCTGCAGCAATTGCTAAGTTATGAGGGAGAAACCAGACGATTCACAGCCCCCCAGAGGACACATGATATCTTGTGGTGTTTTTTGGTGATCCCAAGTGATCCATAAGAATCAATCAAAACATATCTATTATGGGTGATCCATAAACAAAAAAACATAACATCCATGTCGAAGTGTAAGGGTGATCCATAAAGATCCATATAATAAATCATCCCAATCTACCCTCTGGTAATTTAACACTTCGCGACATTGAAAATTGTAGATATTTCGTGAGTTTTCCCATTACAAAATTGTGATTTTCCATAGTTTTTTGTTAGTAATTTAACATAGCTATTGAAAATTGCCATAGAAATAGTGAGTTTTCCCATTAAAAATGGTGATTTTTCCCATCAGTTTTTGGTTAACGTTTACCAGGTCGGGTATCCCAACCAATCCCATCTCCGGGTGAATCGCTGGGATCTGAAAAGTCACTGGGTTGACCTCCCAACTGTTTGCAAAGTGCCTCAGTTGACAAACCAGCTTTCGGAAACAGCTGAGGTTTGCGAAAGATCAGCAGTGTTGGCATTGAAGCCAGTACCAAAAACTCGATCCCAGTCTCTATGATTATAGTGTTAAACCTTACCCTCTGGTAAACTAACATGACTGGAACATCACCATTTTTCATGGGTAAATCAACTATAAATGGCAATTTTCAATAGCTATGTTAAATTACCAAAGGGTAGATATCATAGATATCCTAATATCACTTGAACTCAATGATTGTTATGAAATGTTATGAATCTATGATTGCTATAAAACTCAAAGATCAGATCACTTGAACTTTGGCAGGTCGGAGGATCGGATACCCAGCTTACTCCCATCATGGCATAGATTTGCCACGAATGATTCATTGTGATCCATAGGGTAACTGGTATGTCATTATACTGTGGATTCTGTGGTATGATTTTACCATATCATCCACAGTAAAATATTCAACTGTGGTAAAATATTGGATGATATCTGGATTCTGTGGATGATTGGGTAAATACCAATGTAAGTAAAAAAAAAAACAGTCCTGAAGCCAATCCATCTGAAGCCACGCTGTAATTTGGTGCGAAACGCCCTAGTGTTTGAGGCCTAGTATGGTCCATCAGCTGATTCTCAATCTATCGCGGTTGAACTTCCACCGTTTACATATATATATGATTATATATGTATGTATAACATACACATAACAAGAAGAGATAGGGAATATAAACGGGTAAAGAGATGGAAAGTCAGCCGAAGAATATGTAAGTAAGCATATACTTAAAATATAGTTACTTGATAGTTATATATATATAAATACCATAAATAGGTACTATCCTCTTTTTTCACATGGTATTTCTTCAACTACTAGTCAGCGCCAAGTTTCTTGTGCTTCAATACCTGGGCTCAGCGGAAAAGATGTTCGGAAAACCCATGGATTTTGTTCTCCAGATCTAAACGTTTGCAGGAGGGTACCGTACTTTCCCCGAAAAAAAATCAATACCCCCCTGGTTTAGTACTGTATTGGATCATATTGGATCTATTCATGTCATGTTAGAGTCAGAGTCCTATTTCAGGGAATCTAAGGGGAATGGCATTTATGAACTTCATCACTGCATCATACTATGCATCTGATCTCAATTTGAGGCCATGTTTCATGCTTTGCCAACATGAGGTCCTGAGAGGTGGCTGTATTTCATGGATGATTTCATGGGATCCTAGCTGCTAGCTGTAACCACAATGACCACACAGTCTAAGAACCCTTAAAAATACTGGACCATAAGTATCATACTGGCCAAGATCAATAGATCCAGAGTAGATCCAGTATATTCATCTATATCCACCATAGTTTCGGAGAGGGGACTCATATTCAAGATGGGGGAAGGGACTTGAAGCTGAAGCTGAACACATTTTGCCCAGCGACGATCTTCCTTGCGACTCTTCACAACAGTGCTCGCTTGGTCCTGCTCCACGAATTGCTCGTAGATCTCGGCGTCTTCAGGACGACGGTAGGCGGTGGAATAGTAGTACACCCAAGGATTCGTTTTGTCCTTGGCGCAAGGTGATTGATGACCATTTCTGTTCTGGCTGGTATGGGTCCAGGGATTGGTTTGCGGCTTGAGTTTGCGGGAAGAATGATAGGAAAACCCACTGTTTTTCAATCATAGCGGGGTGAAGACTTGTGAATGGTGTTGGGTTTATAGCGAAATATTCCGCAAATTCTCTTGTATATAGTAGCCAAGTTCCATGCAAACCACGCTACTTCCACCATCAAGTAGGACCAGCCAATTCTATCAACAACAACCCACAATTAATTTATATAGTAGTTTAATGTAATCCACTAATTGGTAGGAACATGCGTCGCAAGATCAACCATGGCAACAAAAGATTCCACACGTGGTGCATCCCAATCAGAATGGTGCCAATCTTCAAAAACCCACAGCCATATGCCCAAACAGAAGTGGTGAGATTCCAAATATAGCTTTAGTGGTTGATAAGTTATAAGACGTTACCATCTAGTTATTCAACATAGCCATGGAAAATCACCAGTTGTAATAGGTAAAGCATCTACAAATTGGGCCATTTTCCATGGCAATGTTAAATAACCGAGGGTAGAAAATTGTTGTTACCCTCTGGTAAACTAACATAGCTATGGAAAATGACAATTTTTACTAAGTAAATCATAGTAAATCAACTATAAATGTGCCATTTTCAATAGCTATGTTAAATTACCAGAGGGTAAATAACATTTACCAACTGTTCAACTGTGTCCCACTGATCCACCCTGGCTTCGCAAAATCACCGCTCGCTCGTCAGCCCAGAGTCCGTTGGGAAGTACCTCGGGCGAAGTCGCGCGTTTCGGGGGGAAGTCGCGCCAGGCGTGTTTTCTGGGTTTCCGGAACGAGTTCAGCACGTGATGGGAGTTTATCACAAACCCTATGAATTGTCTGAATTGCATCATGGATTATACTGATATTACTAATTCAACTACTATTTCATTGTAAGAATACACCAATCAACATATACCCATGATAATCATAAGATATTATAAGTGTGGAAGGGTGCATTATATCACATAATTCCACATTCCTACTGGATTGACCATGTTCCTTTTTTTCACATCGCCAAATATCAATTAATGGATCCATCCTTCTAACCGTTGGCCGCGGGATCATCCGGGCATATCCGGTCCCAGTTGCATCACTTTTCCCCCCTGGTAGTATTCCTGCAGAAATCTCGAAAAGCGAAGATCGCAGAAAGGATGGAGCAAGGTCTGGTCGTTACACATCTCCAGAAACACTCCCAAGCTGCTCGCAGGACATGCAAAATCAAAGAACTCCTGCGAAAACGAAGACTCTGCAGCTTCCAGCCCAACAAAAAATGTCCCGAAAAACCCCACGGCGAGAGAAGTCGGACAACGCCTCCAAAGAAGGAAGGTGGTGATTTCCTGGGTTTCTTCTACAAAAATTCTACAAGGAAGCCCTGCCAAGGTCGCTTTGAGGTGTGCGACAAAGGAATATTGGTAGCATGGCCAATCCTAAAAAATACCCCCCATGTATCTTAAAACGATTTAGTATGAATAGTATAGAATACCCCCCGGAAAAGATCGACAACCACACTAGTAGTTTACCCTCTGGTAAACTAACATATAGCTATGTAAAGTCACCATCTTTAATAGGTAAATCAACTACAAATTATAAATGTGCCATTTTCTATAGCTATGTTAAGTTACAAGAGGGTACTGCTATTTAACGCCCGGAAGTCACTATTTTCCATGCCGTCCTCCTCTTGATGTACTCCTCCACAGTGCATGGCATCACCTTTCCTAAGGTGAGCTGGAGGCGGATACGCGCTGAGAAAAGGGGACATGTTTGGCGATTTAATGAAATATGAATGGGAAATCCCCGATCAATGGAGGCTTTATACACCTACAGTTAATGGACTATTCATGGCATATTATTGTGATATACCCCCTGGTAAATTAACATAGACCCTGAAAATCACCAGTTTTTAATGGAAACTAATCTTCCAACCCCTAGCTGGCAGGGTCTATGTTAATTTACCAGAGGGTAATTTATAGTTGATATGAATGACATATATATATATATATTAGAGATATACCCGCCGGTGTCATCAGCTCCGTGGCAAGCGGGGAAATCCATGAACTACATCATGAAATAAATGGAGGTATGATTGGCTCGGAAAGCCATCTATAAAGATGGTGATTTTCCATTGCTATGTTTGATTACCAGACGGTAGAGACTTGGCAGCTTTCTTGGATCAGTTGCATCCACATTCTCCTGCAGTTACTACACTGGGACGGCGGGACGGCTCGGCAAAGTGCTACAACCTGCTGGAAATCCTGGTTTCGAATGCTCGTATTTCACCAAAATACCTTGTCAACTACCACATTTACCATCTGGTAAACTAACATAGCTATTGAAAATGGGTCATTTCTAGTTGATTTACCCATGAAAAATGGTGATTTTCCATAGTTTCTTGTATGTTTACCAGAGGGTAAGGGTGGGACCCTTGGTCATCCAATTTGAGCAGAATCAGCCAACCCCAACCAGCTGGATTCAGCCAGTATCTCGCTCCACGTCCGGCTGCCAAGCGACAAAATGTCCCCACTTACAGCAAAAGGTGTGTCAGTACTAGTACCAAAGCACTATCAGGACCCACCAGTTGGTTTATCATGGTTTATCCCTCTTCACGGCTAGATCATCCCCATATGTTGACAACTACTTCAATGAACCATCTCTCAAAACCCCAATTCTTCATATTCAAAAAAAACACATTGTTCAATTTCAACAGGTTTCTGACTTCCCCCCCCCAAAAATGCTATATAAACAGGTTTAGTTTAACCTTCCCCCAATTTTGCCAAACAAAAATATATTTAAACATGTGTTTAACCGTTACAACACCTTAAAAAAAAAACAATTTCTTCCTCCAAAAAAATACGAAACAAACACCAAAAAAACGACGTCGGCACATGGCATTCGTCCCCGCCATTCCAAGGCTCAACAGCTGCTGTTGAACCTCTTTGGGTGTCATGGCCACCTTCCTGGGATCCTTGGGGCGCACCTTGTGGGTGGCGCAGACCTCGGAGCTCCGATGGAGCTGCGCATGTCGGCGCTCAAAAAGTCTCTGTCCGAAAAGGTTTTGGTTGAAGAAATCCTGGTGAAACACACTTTTACATGTGAAAAACACAAGTTCTAGCAGTTCTAGACGCTGGTGAATTAGACTATGTAAACCACTTTAGCTCGAAAAAACAACGAGTAATATAAAACACGTGTCAAATAATATCGACAAATTGAAGGGTCTTTCTAGCTTTCGACCCATACAGTAGCCTGGTTGGAAACGGCCATAGCGGTAGATATGGGTGCCAGGGCCATGGGTAAAGAGTCAAGGCCCATGTTTGACCTTAGGATTGATATGGATGATCCCATGTTTTCTGATTGTTTAGAGTTTAGGGCTAAAATCTACCCTCTGGTAAATTAACAGTTGGACCCTGAAAATAGCCTGGTTTTAATGGACACGAAAAATCTTCCAACCCATATCAGGGTCGAACTGTTAATTTACCAGAGGGTAACTCATGCCCTGTGTCAAAATCAATCAGGTCATCCAATTTGTTGACGATTCAAATCCATTATAAGAGGTTGCTGCTCGCTGCACAGCCATCTGCACAAGTGGTGACCATATGCCCAGGATAAGGACATCTACGCTACCAAGTGCCATGATCTGAACACATGGACCCAGGCCCCGCTGCACAAACCCCAGCTTCGACCCACCAGGCAGGAAGCTCCACAATCACAAGCATGCCTTTACTTCATGAGACCCAAAAACAAATCAATAAAAAACAGTAGACCCAGATGAATTATCAACAACCAATACTAAACTTCTAAACAACTATTTTTGACAAATGGTCATATAAGCCCTAAAGAATTATGTTTCTTGGTGTAGTTTCAGTCCATCAACTTGTTCGAGATATTTACCATAAAGCCAATTAAGTCAACCTGGTTAGTTCAACCAACCTAGCATAAATCAACTATAAATTCCACTTGTCGGATAAATCCGATTTTGTGAGGTGGATCAAAAATGATCAACACGTATATGTTCCATGATTTTCCTATGGTTTCCTATATACAGTATTCCTTTTCCTAGACTTCTCCTACGTTTTCCCCAGCGTTCACGGCTTCACCGCTGAGCCACCGCAGTGACTCCAGGCACACGGCCGTGTTGGTCGATGATGATGCCGTACAAACGGAGCCGCTCGGGGCCCCAGAGGTCGTCGTCATCGGAGAAGAGGAGCCTCTGGCCCCCCGGAGTGATGTAGGCATGTGGGGTTGGTTGGTGTCGCCCATAGAAACTATATATATATATAAATGTATACATTATATACACCTACTATAGTAATAACAGTTATAGTAAGTATGTAGCTCTATATAGTTAGCTATGTTAGTGATTTACAAGCATAATCAACCATAGTTATTGGAGGTTTGTTCACCAACTTAGCTAAAAAACTTGTGGGGAAAGATATGAAACAAACAAAATCTACATGTTATTCTGTGACATCATTGTCGAATGAGTCTAATGGTCCATCAACATGTTATCACATTTTTGTTGGGGGATGAGGTAGTCATAAATGATTAGAATGATAACCCAAAACGGTTGTTTTAATGAGAAAATTGATGATGGTATCCAGTACATCCAGTACTTAGACAAACCTGCTCATATTGGGTTTATCAGAACATTGGAAACCCAAATCCTGTTTAGAAAGTCATGTTCCTTATTGAGAATATCAAGATATCGCAATTCTGGAGTTTCCCCACTGTTCAAACAACGTCATATCTATGTGGGAGGTACACAGTGCACTGCTATACCGGTGTTTTTGTCATTTTCGGGGAACTTATGGGAACCTATTCCAAGGACCAAAGGTCCTACGATCTCCATTGAATAACTACACAACCAAAAAATGTGTGCATACATCTGACAAAGAATGAGACTAAGCATGATTTTCCTGGGGACAAAGATCAAAATCGGAATTTGCCAAGACCAGCACTTGAAGGATAGTTTTTGCCCTCGTGGGTGATTTCAATCTCTAATATGCTGGATCCTTCGATATATCTTCAGCAGAGATGGACAAGAAGACGCAGGTATCGAACCACGCAAAAGAAAAAAAAAGATGGCACTGAACCCTTGAAAACACAGCGACGCGGAATTGAGAATGGAAGATCCAAACAACATTTCGAAGTCCTCGAAACAATACGAAACATGTTGCCAGATCGTTCGTAGAACATGTTTCACTACCCATGATCGTATCTGACGATAATCTCACCCAACAAAACGCAGAAAAAATCCAACCGAAATCATCGGATGTTGCTGGAATTTGGCACACATGTCCACTTTTGCTCAAGAAACCAGGTATTGTCTGGCTCTTTGGAGATGTACTCCTAGCGCTGCGGGATCATTATGATCATTCTCCAGGCATCCAGCCCTTGATTCTCACCGAAAAATTGCAGTGGGTCAAACACGAGAAAAACAGTGTCAATTTCTAGTGGTAGCCATCCATTTCGATGTTTTTGGGGTACACTGACATATATAATACATATGTAGTTGGCCATGTAGTTTGCTAAAAAGTGTTGGGTTTATGGTGGATAGAAAAACTTAGCATGGCATCATGGGTTTATAAACTAACAAACATCACTGGGGGGGCCTCACCTTGTATATACCAATTGATGGTGTTACTGATTACTGATTATTATGGGTTTATGACCTTATATTAGCATATATGGGTATGGATCGATACCTATTAATACAATTTTTAGGGGAATGAACATCCATTTACCAGCTATTTTGATGTTCACCAGGGGTACAAGGTTTTGACACACTGCCATATTAGCTAGTTCATGGGTTTATGACCTAATTCTTAACCACCAACTTCTCCTGATAGAGCCATCTGATGTCGTAGAACTGCGATGTACGTTTCTGCTGCCGCAAGCAATGGAAGCTGCTCGGACTGAGTCGCTCCTGGTATTCATCTTGGTGGTGGTTGATAAGCCACCAGATGAACAAATGAATTCCTAAACCCCGAAATAGACACTTTAATCATCTATAATACCTTTCCATACTCCAATTTCCTGTAGAAGTGACCAAAGTTATGGCTCCGGCATCCCAATTCTGATCTGACTTCAGCTGCATCTTGGATGGTCAACTTTGAACAGCTGGAAAATGCTCATTTCGCAACTGAGCATTCAACAGAATGTAAAAAAATATTAAAAATTGGATCACCAGGTGAAACCATCGTAATTAAAACCATTCAAAACCTAAATGTTCTGGATGATAGGACCAAAGTACATCAAATTACATGATTTTTCCATATGCCATCTGGTTTCTTGGGTAAGTTCCCAAGTTTCTGGCGGTTCAAAATCCCAGCTCGGTTGGTGAACAATTGCCATTTTGGCTCCTTGAAGGACAGCAACAGGGCCTCTACCTCTGCGACCAAGGACTCGGGTGAGGACCACACCTCGCAAATCAGTCGCTGGAACTATCATGGTAATACACAAACTGAGAAAACTCATGAAAAAAACATAGAAACAATTGGAAACACATTGATTTTGTTGAATTGAGTACACACACATTATGGTCCAAATTCATGTCACTTCCAGGGTTGCTTACGGTTGCTTCAGATATGAGACGTATGGTGGATACCCAGCGGTGAAACGTGAGGGGTTCATAGGATTTGATAGGATGGACACGTCCATTGGAATTGCAGCTCAGTGACCATGAAAAAGGCAGCAGGCTTCCTGACAAAGACATCTCTGGATGAGGTACTTCGATTGTTTGCATTGGTGTATGTATGCTGCTGGGTTGACCATGACTTGTCCATTTTTGGATCAACGCTTTCAAACAAACATAAAAAAACAACAAGTGACAGGTGCGAGAGCACCAGTTGGTGGGATGGGTAGCCGGGTAGCAAGGAAATCCGCCATAGTCGCATGACAATGGAACATCCACCCCTTCACATTGTGGACGCAATACAAATCCATTCCCAACGATACCGTATCGATACCCTCCAAATTTCACAATGTTGGCCTCAACAAGCCAATCCCAAACCAACTTTGGCAGCCCCATGATGTTTCAAATCACTTTAAATCCACATTTCTGGTAACACTTGCTTTTCAATCCATTGAACTTGGGTCATTTTCCTAACACTTTCCCAACATTTTCCCCACATTTTCCAACATTTTCCCTACATTTTCCCACATTTTCCCAACATGTTCCCAACATTTTCTCAACATTTTCCCACATTTTCCCACATTTTCCCAACATTTTCCCAACATTTTCCCAACATTTTCCCAAGGTTCTGCGTCTGATCCAGCACCGACTCCAGGCATTGCCGCAGCCGTCTGAGACGTTTCGCGTCGCCCACGTGGCTCGACAGCACGCCGCAGAGCCGCACCGTGCCGCCGCCGCTGAACGGCGCGCGGAGTCACCGTAGCCCGGCATGGCGGGAATCCTGCTGGAAAGTGGTGATTATCTACCCAGTAATCAACCATTTTATAGATGGATTTTCCATGAAATCAACCATGGGTTTCAATACTAAAATGGTCTGATGATTTGGGACCCCCAAAAAGAATAGAAAGTTAGCTGTGAAATTTCATTAATAATTACTCTTAATTTCAGTGATTGACTGAATTCTATACTAGTATCCATCTGGTAAATCGAACAACATGTTTGAGGGGTCGACTGAAGTTGTTGATATACGTGGACTAACTTCTGGAAGTTGTTGCAGTCTTTAATTATGGACATTGTTTTTTGGGGCGTCCAAGGTCTTAAGGTGATACCTCCATTCAAGAACAGCTCTTGTGCCTGATTCTCAACATGTCGCAGGCGTGGTGCAGATCAATCTGGGAAGCAAATCCGAGAGTTGGGCCCAATATTATGTACAAACGCCAAACAGCAGGGAAAACGCTCGTTTAGACCCGGATTGTTTCTTCAATGAAAACAGATAGTCAATCACGCCAGCGTGGGATTTGATACCATTACCAAGGTTGACCAGACATGTGCTGGTGCTTGGCATGAAAGCTGAGGGTATAGGTCAAGTGGAGTCAAGCCTCAAGTTCTCCAAACAATACACCGTAAGGATCTGCTTCTGTAGGGGCCATCTAGGATTGGGCAGATCCATGTTTCAGCTACATGACAAAACTTGAGCCAAGTGCGCCAGAGTCAACATGTTTCAGGCGGTTGAAGATCCCAGGAGGCGTCCCTGACAACAGGAGTTGTGGCCAGCCTGATTGTTCCTTCAGTCAACACTGTGGGGGTCTATCTTTTGTCATCATCTAGACCTTGAACATGCAAGTTTGTGTTCATTTTTAAGTGCATTGTTCTGTTTCTCTGAACATCAGAACCACGCTGATTCTTTTTGGCAGATGTACAATGATGTCTACTGTTCTCCACAAACTGAAAATATATGAGCAGAGTCACCCAGATTCGCTCTGACATTTTGCCCTAGAGGAGTATGCTACTGCTTCGCTGGACCAAACTGATAGTATCTGATAGTCGCCCCAGAAACCCAGAGTGCTGCACTCCCTTACCATCTCAACTGGGAAACCGAGAAACTCATGCCACATTCCATTTCGATCAATGATTTGGGTGTCTGAAAATAGGCTACCCAGAAACTTTCAAATCCAACGGTATATCATCATTGAATCATTGAGCTCATTGTCCCTCTAAAAAAATTGCAATGTTCGTCCATTTTCAGGGTTTTTCAAGCCATTCTCAGAGAAACCCATTTGGAGACCGCCAGTGTTATCTCACTTTTCACTTGTCGCATCTTTGGCGCAAAAAATGCTCAAGTTCTCATGTTTTTGTTTTTCTTGTTATGGAGCAGTAGCCTTTGTGAAAATGTGTTACAGCTTGCCATGAAAGCCATGGCCCATAGAAATAGATGATTTCTCTACAAGATGCTATTGAAAAAATGTGATTTTCGAGTTTGCAAACTGTGAAATTACCGGATCTCGCGGCTATCCTTTAAACCGACTGCATTCGACGATGTGTCAAGTGATATCAAGTGGTTGCCAAAATCCCAAAAAAATCAAACCCATTAGTCCCATGAGTCTAATGAGAACATGAGGCATGGGTTTTCCCCAAGCACTCGGGCGGCAGAGATGTCCATTGAAATTGGATCAGGTCAAGCTGGACGCGGCTGGAACGGCCCCGAAAGCTTTGGTTTCTGCCCAAAAGGGGTCACTTTGCTAGTTCAACTAATAACTTAGAGAAAAATGATGAAACATGCAGTTAAAAGATGTTAAAAGCACTGCAACTCTCCGGAACTGATGGACTCCACCCTAGTTTTCATGGGAATTGCGACTAGTCTTTCCAACGAATCAAAATTTCAACCTGACACCACCAAACTTGCTGCCGCGGAAAACCTGCGAGCAAACCTGAAAACCAGGTCTGCTGTCAGGCACTTTAAAACTATAGTTCAAAACCATTGTATTGCAACAAACTCTCTCGAAACCTCGAAACTGCATGTCTAGGAGCTGTCTGAGCTCGCGATAGCAACGAATCTCCTTGCAAATTGCATGGTTTCATGGAGTTTCTGTACACTTCCAGCACCTGCGTACGCAGGAGCCAACTTGGTTGTGACATCCATGGAGGATTTGAGCTTTGGTCAATCTTCTCAGCTACCAAACTACCTGTCATCCGCATACTTCTAAAAAGTGGGCATGTCTGAAAATCGGGTACTCCAAAAATCCAACCGTTTATGATCATTTCCCTTACAGTAGCAAAACGAACATGGCCATTTAGGAGCACCCCATTTTCAGACATGCTCCTTGCATCCTCCATTGGGTCCCACGTAAACTCAATAACTCAACTGGCTTTTACCGCCTGTGGCGGCAAACCCAAAATCTGCGGCAGCGTTGAGCGGCGCTTCCGCCGCAAATAGCTGTCCATTCCCAACTTCGTGGTGGCCACAGACGCCAGCGACGCATGCGAGGCCCGACGCTGAGCGTCGTCACGATCGGGGCGGAGGAGCAAAATGGGCCTTGGGGCCCACCATTTCAAGGTGATGACGGAAATTGACGGAAGGGTTGCTGGATATAACGCAGGAAAAATGACGGAAGGGTTGCTGGATATAACGCAGGAACATTGAAGATTCGAAGACCTTGCTGATGTGGTGAACAGATAAAGCCACAAACTAAACACCAAAGAATATGTGTCAGAGCGGATATCATCCGTGATCCCAATAGTTCACTGGGCCCCTGGGCAATGACTTGAGAGTGGACAACCCGGCAGCACGTTTATTTGAGATGGGCCACCCACCATCATAATGATCGTGATGATGCCCAATCCAAGATACTCTTAAAAAAAAACACGTCAAACATAGCTGGTACATCTAGTTTCCTTCTGGCCACACATAAAACATCATAAAACGTAATTAAACATTGATATAAAATAATAATAATATAATACATAAACATCACCAACCTATACCAACCTAATCAAAATCTAACCACCTTAAGGTTCACTCAGATTCCCCCAGTTCACTGCCCCGGACATGCAAAAAGGCACCCCACGGGCCCCATGGGCGTTGCACTTTCCTCGATCCGAGGCCAAAAGCCAACCGGCTCCAGCAGTCGTCGACGCAGTTCCGCACCCTGACCTAAGCCGAGATATGGAAGCCATATGGGCCAGATGGTTTACCCAAAATGGTGTTGTTCCACATCATTCCACATCTATGTTGGTTCATGACATTATTCTTAGTTACTATTGGTTAGACTACAGTTGTCTAACACTCTGATGGTCAACAACTGTATTGCTTAGATGGTGAAACAACAGCAGAAAGTCTCAGTTAAATGGTGGTTTAAGCAACAACACACTTCACGAACACAGTCATGGTATTTTGTCAAGCAACCAGCATGTCCAGCAATTCATGTGGATTTCACTGTCCAAGAATAGGCTGGGTTAATCAACAACATGGTGCTTTTGAGCAATGACCATCATGGCGAATGCCAGAGACCCAGCAAGAAAATGCTTATCTTTGGCTGGGCAATACTGCAGAGTAATACTCCATAATAATTACTCCTCCATTTTGGGCTACCAAACCAAAATGTTATCCAGTAAACATCACCTTATAAGCACTATTCAAGAATATCTCAAGCATCTCAATCTATAGCCATGCAGCCGTGCAGTACCGTAGATGGACGAAATATTCAAACCCTGTCTATCACACCCCAGGGGACGAAAGAAATCAACCCCCCTGGCCATCACTTCTGCGTGTTCCGCGCGCTGAAACATTGAGATTTGGGGTGCGGGGCTTCAGCATAGTATGTGTGTTCCAGGGTTTGAATATTTTATCATATTATTAGTTGCCAATAAAAATATTAGTTCTATTATAAAATATATTAGTTCTACAGGACCGTGGCCAATAAATATCATAACCTCGGCAGGATCACACTATTTTCATGATGATCTTCAAACAGCCGAATGACATCCTGGGATTTTCCAGGTAAACAATCGCAGCACATAAAAGGAGCATTTGGAGGAGGTCTCATGGAGGTCTCATAAAATGAGGTATTCCCAAAAAAAGAAAAGGTACAATGTGAGGCCCCCAAGATAGCTAAGTTGGTTTATAAGCCCCAGTAACTATAGTTATAAGTTAAAAGTACCATAAACCATAGTGAAATTGGAGTTATCAACCAACTTAGCTATCGAACGGGGGCCTCACATTGTAACTTATATACATATATATATACATACAATGGGCTGGTTTGAAAATGAGGTGGGCTCCCATTCCAATACCATCGGATGATTTGGGATCATCCCATGGGATGGCCCAGGCACCAGGGCAGTGAAGGCACATGGCCATAACTTCCCACTCTTCAGGGCCCAAGCCTGGTGTCAGGGGGAATATCCCACAGGAAAACACCACAAAAACCCAACTCAATGGGTATCTTATGTTTTTTTTTTATGGGAAAAACAATGAACATCATCGAGCTGACTGGTGGATTAATCAATGAAAATCATCGAACTAAATTTTAAAATGGTGAATTCTCCGGCAAGCCATGCTTGATTACTTGAGGGTACTAAAAGACAAACAAGAACTATGTTTAATGATATTTGATATACATATATACATATATATATATATATGGAAATGCATCAAATAGAAACACATGTGGTAAACATAGCTTCATGACTTGAAGGTGATCGAAACAATCTTGCGCTCCCAAGAAGTCGCGGATGCCGCTTTCGAACGCGCCAATCAGTGACAGGATCCCAAGTTGGGATGATATTTTAGCGCGACTCGCGGATGCAAACGGAATCTGTCACATATACCCTATGGTAATTTAGCGTAGCTATTGAAAATGGCCATAGAAATAGTGGATTTTCCCATTACAAATGGTGATTTTCCATCGTTATGTTAGTTTATCAGAGGGTATGTCACATATTTCCATCACAGAAACACAAAAACGGTTGATGTTGACCTTGAATGACCTTGAGGGATGTCCGATTATGAATGATGAGAATCCACAATCAGCTGCATAGGGTCCAAATTTGCACAAAGCCCTACAATCATCGGTCAACCAGAAGTCATCAACTACACCGAAACATGCAAAACCATGTTAAAACATGTTAAAACTGTAATGGTTCAAGTCAACAAACAAACATCAACCATCAGGGTGTCTTGCAGCGATGCTTCATTTGGGCCAAGCAACTTTTCAAGTTCCACTCCATATCAGCTGCCGGTGCGTCTTGACCATATCCACCTGCCGATTATTCAACTTCCACTGGAATCACCAGTGTTTGCTGCACAAAAATACATGTTTTCGCCGCTGATATTTCTGGGAGGGGTAAATGCACATGGGCTATCTCCATGCTACGTGTCCACATGTTTGAAACATGGGAGACCAGCCCAGCACTGAGCCAATGGTAAATTCACACCCATCTTAAAATCCACATCTTGGGTGGATACACTCAATAAATTCAACATACTACCTATGGCATTTTATGATTATTTCTGGCATTTCTACATCCGCTATATCATGCTATATCCAAGCTATCCAAGAAAATCATCCAAGATACTTAGCTATGAACATCTAGTACATGCTATGATCCATATCCTCAATAGATCTCAAAAGTAATTATCCTATTATCCATAATATATGTTGAGGATACTTATCAATCTTATCAATATCCATATCATTCCATATCCATATCCTCAATAGTACTTGAAGTATCCATATCCAAGTGATCATTAAAAACTATATTGAAGATTATTGAAGTATGATATTATCCATATCATTCCATATAAGTGATACTTATCATACTTATCAATAACCATATCCAAGTGCTATAGTGATAAGTATCCAAGTGATATCCATATCCAAGTGATCATTAAAAACTATATTGAAGTATGAAATTATCCATATCATTCCATATAAGTGATACTTATCAATATCCATATCCAAGTACT
>Ga0126342_10009280_pt1 | contig 17630 bp, 18 predicted proteins | sample Cyp1metagenome_FD_92528 | JGI IMG/M metagenome (GOLD analysis project Ga0126342, IMG submission 92528) | Coral microbial communities from Lord Howe Island, Old Settlement Bay, Australia - Cyphastrea 1 metagenome | ecosystem: Host-associated > Invertebrates > Cnidaria > Coral ... | reverse complement strand
TATCTATATCTATCTATATCTGTCTATATCTATCTATATCTGTCTATATCTATCTATATCTATCTATATCTATCTATATCTATCTATATCTATCTATATCTATCTATCTCTATCTATATCTATCTATATCTATCGTTCACTCGATCGATCTATCTATTCATCCATCCATCTTTCCATCTATCCATCTATCCATCCATCCATCCATCCATCTATCCATCCATCCATCTATCCATCTATCCATCTATCCATCTATCCATCTATCCATCTATCCATCTATCCATCTATCTCTAAACCTCTATATCTATCTCTATCTCAATCTCTATCTATCTATCTATCTAGATAGATACACGATATAACGCTACATGAAAATTTCATTTTGATGGCAGAACTCCACGGACTTCGTGACGAGGAAGCGGCTGGTGGGTTGGCTGCTGCTGGCGCGGGAAGGCGACGATGCTCTGGTGCAGCCGCAGGCGCTCACGGCCCCGTGGCGCCCGGAGCCGCTGTGCGACGCAGCGGCGGAAGGCCGGTTGCCGGATCTGAGGCGTGGCGCGGAGGGGGATGCAAGATGGGAGTGGTGCAATTTTTGGATCAAAGTTATTATGGAATACTATGCGTACTTCAAGAAGACCTTTCTGTCACAAAACTTTGATTGAATTTGGGATGGTTTTGGGACCCCACTTTGGGCCACAGTCATTTTCCATGGGAAGTCCGGGAGCAGCAAAAATGGCAGCTCGTATGAGGATCACTTGTCACTGAGGGGCCAAAAGTTTGCTTGTTGAGGTCACCAGGTGCCTAAATGTGTGCATCACAACTTGAGTGGCTGATAGGCAAGCTAGCAATGTCTTGGCTTGGATCCTTACGATTGTGTCGGTAGTGTATAGACTTGAAATGAATTCAGAATGAACACGGGAAACTCCCAAACCTTTGAATAAGTGCTTGGAAGGCTTGCTACGACTAGCATTGGGGGTTTAGCGACGTCGTCGCTCAGGCGCTACTTGCACGAGCTTCCCATCACCACTTGGCCCAGGGATGAGCAGGGTCGCACGCCGCTGCAGTTGAGTGTCTTGCACCAGCACCTACCTTGCGCTGTTCGGCTGTTGGAGGTCAGCTAAAGCTTGGAGGGGATACAGTGTGATACAGTGCCGTGGAACAGAACCATGAAGAATCTCATATGTGGAGGCCTGATCATAGTCACATGTTGGGACAAGGGTTGTGGAACCACGCAGGGGGCAGTGCGCTTGTAATGCCCCAAACAGTATGATCCCTTGGAATTGCTCACCCTCACCGCCGACCTTGTTAGGCAGTTTCTCTTAAGTACAGGATTTTTTTTTGGGATGGTTTCAAATCTTTATTTGAAGATACTGTAGATGCCAAAGTCAATGTTGTACTTGGGCGGCCTTTTCTTGTGTTTTTGAATAAAACATGGTCTAGTCCAATGGTGTGGATCTGCTGAGAGAACAAAGCTGCGCATCAAAGCACTGGCGATTGACAGGCTGGCGCTGATGCTGAAGAAGCTCTGCGTGAATGCGAGCAGAGGTGGGGATGAGCCAATGTGAAATATGACGAAGCTTCGTGAAGCTCAGAAGCTCTTCAGAGCGCCATGTGCGCCACTCCCGGAGAATCCTGGATGTCCAAAATGTCAACCCGATCACTTATCGCAAGTTGATGCCTGGGCGAGTCTCAAGGGATACTCAAAGAAGTGAAACATGTCTATGCGATTCTATGCGTCTATGCATGGGTAAACAATCCCGCTGGGTTCTAAACCAATTTCATGTGAGTTCTGTAAGACATGATATGTCATGTATTGTCATGTGATAATGACATTTTTTCATATGCGCCACTTTGCCACAGGGACGATGAAATCGATGAGTTGTGCTCTGCGCTGCTTGGTGCCTTTGCTGGCGCAGAGTCCGATGAGTCGAGGCTTCAGTTGCTTGGTGGCGTTGGTGGCGTTGGCGGCGTTGGCGACAGAAGGTAGTTGCTGCAGCCGCTTCTCATGCTTTTGATTTTTGCATTCAGATTCTGCCTGTTTTCATCACTGGACGCGAAATGTAGCATTTTGCGTGTATCAGACTATAGTTACTATAGAAACAAAAACGAATCGATACAGCAGGAAAAAACATGGTGTTGCTCGATTTGTTTTTTCCGTAGCGAGGTTTGGTCAGTTCATGCCAACACCTTTGCCAGTCTTAGTTTGCTATCTCGAATCATTCCAAGATTTAAGGGGTTGTTTGCGTTTGAAAGAGACCAACTCAGAGTTGAGCAGCCAGTTTCTATGAACTATTTATTACGGTATGGCTATTTCACTATTTACCATATATATATATATATTTAACTATTTAACCATTATTTTAACCATGGGCGGACCGTTTCTAGAAGTTTCGACTTCGACTTGAGGTCGGCGCTGAAGAGTTTGGACCCAGCTGAGCGAAACGTCGCGCGCACCCAGCTGGCAAGACTTCAAGGCGCACCTGCCATGGCCCAGCGATGTCATGTTTTGTCAAGTTCCAAAACATCTGAACAGTTTTTCCATCACTTTCATTTGCTGTCCCATTCCTTGGCCCTGAGGGATTTCTTCGGCGGATCGTTGTGTGCCAGGCACCAAATCCGAGGACGGCATCGACAACGACCCCGACGCTGCCTCTGCGTCCACGGAGACGGCTGAGGGCGAGTCGAAGCTGGGGGAAGAGCTGGCTGCTTCGTCGTGTCTCTACGAAGCCTCAGAGGTTTCAAGTGGGCAGTGCTGGGTCTGCTGGTTGTAGTTTGCTGCATAGCTTGACTGTGCTTAATGTTGTGAAATCTATAGGTCCTATAGGTTTTGCATTGTGGGGCTGGCTGTTTCAAACACCATGCTTTGTGCTTGTTTCCAAGATGATTTTAGTTGCTTCTATACTTTATGATGTCTATGCCGTCTATGTCACACTTTTTCAACAGGTTTTAAAGATGCACGGCTCATGCTTGCCTACCCAACTGTTTGTCTTGTTGCTCAAGGCTTCTGAAAGCAGTGAAAAGGAAGCTTCGAGACGCCAAATGGCGCAGAGAAAAAAGCGACGTTCGAGGCGGGCCTCCTTCTCTGGACGAGGACGCCGGAGATATGCCATCAATTGGAGAACTCTGTGATGGAGAAGTCTGTGGGTCCGTTTGGTACCCATTTGTGGTTGCCATCAAATATGTATATATACATATGTATATGATATGTATATATATATGATATGTATATATATATGATATGTATATATATATATATATGTACAAATACATATATTTGTATATATATATATATACACATATTACATAAATAAATGTATGTATGTATGTATGTATGTATGTATGTATGTATGTATGTATGTAATGTATGTATGTAATGTAATGTAACGTAACGTAACGTAATGTAATGTAATGTATGTATGTAATGAATGTAATGAATGTAATGTATGCAATGTATGTAATGTATGTAATGTATGTATGTATGTATTGTATTGTATTGTATTGTAATGTAATGTAACGTAACGTAACGTAAGGTAATTTATGTCTGTATGTCTGTATGTCTGTATGTCTGTATGTCTGTATGTCTGTATGTCTGTATGTCTGTATGTCTGTATGTCTGTATGTCTGTCTGTCTGTCTGTCTGTCTGTATGTATGTATGTATGTATGCATGCATGTATGTATGTATGTATACATATGTATCCGTTTTGAAGCACCCAAATTTAGGACAGTTGGCTGCCAGCTCCCGTGCATCCTCTCCCAGCGTATCTGACTCGGAGGTTGAGGCGGTTCCCCGCAATCTTGAGCTGCAGGGTGTCGTTTTCATGGGGTGATTGTTAGATGTTGAATGTTGAGGATCCGTTGTGATGTGGCCTGTGCGTTTGGAGTTTTGCATTGAGGTTTTGGAGAGTTCAGACTTCGTGATGTCGAAGTAAGGGATCCAGTTTTAGGCCCAGCCGGGGAGCCGGGGAGCCAGGTGAAGACAGCCGAGGCCTTCCGAAATTGGTTGGAAGATCGACCGAGCATGTTCCGCCTCTCAGCTGTGAGGCGACTCTGAGCTGTTTCCTCCGGAATATTTGTGAAGTTAACAGGTTGAATTGTGAAGGATATGGTGTGTAAATTCAACCTGTTTGCATCAATATTTGGGAGGCAAAGTCGGCAAAGTGTTCAAGTCTTGTGCCCTTTCGCGTCCTGCAACCTCTTGGATCTCTTGGCACCAGGTGTGTGGACACTGGCATTGCTTGGGATTTTCCCTTGACCAAGAGCGAAAAGCGGGAGCTCCTCCTGATGTATGTGGCCCAGGGTGAGAAGCCACTTGATTCAACCCTGGTTTGATGCAGTCTTGGACAATGTAGTCCTAAGATGTCCTAAGGACATATATAATGAATCATTACAACGGACCCTGAAGGGCCAACACAATTTACCCTTAGAAGATTTTGAGGCAGTATTGTTGTCTGTTGAACGTGAAAAGAGCAGATGCCAAGGCTTTGTGTGTGTCAGTTTGAGACACCCAGATAGCATCAGATAGCTGATATTTGGACCATTGAAGCAGCCGTTTTTCAGGATGGCGGAGGAGAGTGCCTGTCAGGTGGGGAGTCCGAAAGTAACTGTGTCACTGTCAGTAAGCTTCACTGCGGCGTTGTTGAACTCGTTTTTCAGTGCTGAATTTTCCATAATTTTCAATTTGGATCCATTTGGAGGTTTCCGTTTAGTCATGGGGGTACCCCCAGTTATCATTTTTTTTTGATTTTCCAATATTTTCCATGAAATAAGCATAAACCATCTAGCCATAAAGGGGTACCCCCAGACGGGAGTTGAGGCGATGGACCAGGAGCGACGGCAACGGAAGAGCTTGGAATCTGCCAGGGCTGCTCTGGCAAGGCGAGCCCGGCGAGCCCGGCGAGCCCGGTGGATCCCATGGATCCCATGGATTTCATCAAATTGGCCTTTGGTGGATTGGCTCATAGGTATGCCGCAAAGATCTTTCGGTGAGTAGATAAAAAGAAGAGGGGGTATCTGACAGATTTGAAAAGTCTTTGAGAAGCGAGAACTGGGTCGGAAGTACAACCCATGCTTCATTTCGGCGTTTCGCGAAGCTTCAGGCTGTTCGGTTGCCCGCTTGGGCAAGATGAAAATCACCTGCAGTTTGGATTGGTTGTTTCGAAACTTACTTTCCTGACAGGGAACAGGGAGTTAAGATGATTTCATTCTGCCAATTTCACCCTCTGGTGAAGTGTCTCTGCATCACCCTGGCCGCGTCCAGGATGCGGAAGAAGACGTGCCGACGCAGCAAGCCTGGACGACGAAGCCTCGGTGGTGTGAATTTCTGACGCGCCGCGGCCCCCTCGCTACGTGAAATGATTTGGCAATGCGACGTGCCATGTGCCACAAAGCCGGGCCTTCACAGGCAGACTTTTGGGTGATTTGTTTTACTTATTGGGTAAGCCCATCGCTGATTGGATCGGATACCATTGTTTCATATGTTTCATGGCCAGGTGCATGTGCCAATCAATTCTCCCAACGACTTGGATTGGCACTTGCAAAATGGGCATGTGCCAATCAATCGGTTTGCAAGATAGGTTTGAGTGAGAAGTTCCCAGTTGCAGAAGGTTCTGACAAAAAATCTGCAAAAACAACCTCATCAGGGGAACTCAATTATCCTGAGACTATAAGCTTCTTTTGAAGTCATGTACAAGCGTTCCTGGACAAACCATTTCTGCTTGTAGGTTCCCCATTGTCTTCGTTTATGAATGTTTTTTTGGGTCACATCTATGACCGGAAATGCAAACTGTTGATCCATAGCTGGGGACATGATTTGATCTGGGAGCTGAGGAACCGACACATTTTTATCCATTGCTATATTGCTGCTAAAGGTAGATACATCAGATATTACATATTGCATAGATGCCTCTGTCTATCTTTAGCTATCCGGCAATGAACATATCTATTCAACTATACGACACTGAACATATGTATACATATGTATGCACATATATGAACGTTTACGTTCTAAATATTCAAATGTATATGCATATGTATATTGTATGTAAAAACGCAGCAATGTACAACCAAACTATGTATACCACGCAGTATGGAACCTGAAATGCAGCCCTGAATCTAGAGCCAGGCCCTGCAAACTTTGTAGAGCTGGGCCTCAGACATGGATGACCCGCAAGCGTCACGGAGATTCGTGCCGTGATCCGGATCAATGGATAAAATCCATAGTTTCGTGTAGATTTTCCACCATACCCAGTCATTGAATACAGAACTTGCCAATGGGCCATGTCTCTACAAGAAATGCACCTCAATGTAAAGGATCATCCAGCGCACAGCCGCACTGCGCCACTGCGGCCGTGCCATTGCCACCGCAGATCTTAGATGCTTCGGCCAATGTACTATTGTGATATCTGAGCCAATGCGAAAAAAGATGGCGGCGCTGGCTGCTGTGCAGAGCTGTGCAGAGAAGCAGATGAACAAGAGTCTTGAAATCCCCTAAAATCCCCAAAAATCCCTAAAATCCCCTAACATCCCCTATATTGAATCCCCTAAAATCCCCAAACATAGCTTTGAAGTCTGTGGCTATACGGATTGGACACTGCCCAAAGCTCTGTGGCTCGCAGTGGAAGCCCACGGCGCCCTGCGGCCATGCCGAAGCAACTCGCCATTTTTTGTTTTGGCGGGTAAAAATCATCATTTTTGTTAGTTAAATGATGCTTACATGAAAACTAAGATCAATGTTTTGTCCCCACCTTGATGAGGGTCTCTAGATTTTATCTGCACTGTCTTTCTACTGCGCCCACCATATCCACTCTCGCAGTCCTTTCGAATTGCACTGGATCTCACCGCAATCCCGATGTACTCAATATGTCAGAATAAATGCGAGTGTCAATCGATGTGCTAGAATACCTGTCAGTTAGTCTGACACTTAACCTGCTTGTAAATGTGCCAAAAAGATGTCACTACATGTACCCGTGTATATACATATATATATATAATACGCGGCGTCAAGCAGCAGTGGGCCGAAGGGAAAAAATATAATTATATATATATAATTATATACATATATGTATATATATAATTATATACATATATAGTAATTATATATATATGTATATATGTATATATATATATGTATATATATATATATGTATATATATATATATATGTATATATGTATATATGTATGTATGTATATATGTATACATGTATATATGTATATATGTATATATGTATATATGTATATATGTACATATGTATATATGTACATATGTATATATGTATATATGTATATATGTATATATGTATATATGTATATATGTGTATATATATACACATATATATATATCAGGACATTTTAATGTCAACGCTTTTCTGTGGGTGGAGTAGTTGTATTAAAAAAAGGATCCATTTCAACCCCATTTCAACCGATTTAATCATTGTTGCCCGCCAAAAAACCTCAGGTGGCAAGGCGGGGATGGTAGCAATGGCAACTGGCAGGAGGAGGGGTTACCAGGGCGGCCATGCAGGTTGGAATGTTGGGGATGCCCAACCACAAGGCAACCACAAGGCCTTTGAAATCCGCCCATTTCTTTGCATTCTTTTGTTGTCGAGAGGAAAAGATCCATTTCTGCTTCGATGCTCAATCAGCCCTTCAAATCGATTTTGGTGGCTTCACATGTGGGTCTCCTTGGCAAGGGCACGGGACTTGCAAACTCGCTCTCCTGAACTACACTAGTTTTCGCCTCGGATTCTTTTTGACATGATTGCCTTCCTGTAAACATTGACCAGATGGGCTTGTGCACATGATGAACCAGTCAAAATTTAAGGTCCCACAACCTTTAGACCCAACACTTGTAAACTCCGTAAACTCCCGGCATCTCCCAACTTGGTATCCAACACTCAAGGGCGACCCATCGCAGGATCAGCTGTCAGCTGCGGTCACCCAGGCGTGTCCACCTGGGATGCCATGGGACAGGGGACCACCAGGGGACCACCAGGGGACCACCAGGGGACCACCAGGGGACCACCGGAGTGGTTCCCGGACTAAGGCCTTGGAGCCGATCCTTCCACAGGAAACCGAATGGGACCAGGCCAAACTCGAGAAGAGGTGCGGCGTGACACGTGTCACACGACGTGACACACGAGCTGTCGATGTCCATGGAAGACATCTGCTGGGTTTTGTTCTCCAGTTGTGTACTTTGTTGGAACTCAGCTGTGGGAAGGGCACGCCTTTTAGACCTGGGGCAGGACTTTCATGCAAACACACCTGGTTTTGGCATGTAGTTCCTCGTTGCACAGCATCTCTTTCACATCATTGGACACAGCTTATCTAAAGCAAACCTGAATTGACATATGAGCGTGTCTGAAAATGCGGTCTACAGGTTTCATTGGGAAAAAGATGATAAACCGGTGGAGTTGGAGTATACCACATTTTTGCACACTCCCACCACCAAATGATGTTCGTCATAATTTTATGTCGGCGTCCGTACTCATTTTTTGTTTCCGCATGGTCCTGCAGTTGCATCAGAGGTGTCATCACAGGTCGTGTGTCTCTGGCCGCCCTGGCCTTGTCTGGGATCGCAGGGTGAAGCAGTACTTCCGCAATGCAGCAAAAAACCTGGAATTCCATGTGAAGCCATGGTTCGGAGGCCCAGTCTCGACGGTTGCTTCAATGATTGGGAGCTGGGAGCTGATGATGGCGGCATGGGCGTGGCTCCAAGGCAAGAACTCGTCGAGGAATATGCCGACCACGTTTTTGCCTCTCTCTTTCAGGCACCGGGCTGGGCTCGGGGCTGGTCACTTTCGTGATGTCCGGTCATTGCATGGCGCAATGATTGAACCAGCATCCGACATCGTCCAACCCTGATCAGAGCCGGTGATTTCTGGCAGGCATTGAAGGAGCGACCATGGCTGATGCAGGTGGATTTCCTGATGGTCGGGCTTCCAAGGAAGCAGAGCTGGGGATGGCTGGGGATGGCTGGATTCCTAGCCACGTGGGTCCCCCGCGTGGGTCCCCCTGGTGGAACGTATTTCAGGTGGTCGATGCTGGAGTGAAGGAGCTCTTTCCGCCCTACATCCTGCAGCATGTTGGGGCAGCTTAATGACAGCCTCAGGGTATAGCTTGGACAACCTGTTCACAGGAGAATGTTGTTGTGTGTTGTGTCAGGAGGATCAAAAAAGCATATGGACTTCGGGGTTGTTTGGATTTTATTCTTTGAGCAGCTGGCAAGTGGCTTGCAACTGTTTAGTCGATGATTTATGGTTGTTTTGTACGTCTTTTCTGCTTCCAATCATGGTATATGTTGATTACTGTTGATTGAACGATGAAGATCTTGCAGGAGAACCAAGTGTTTCCAGGTGGTTCTTCCATGATTTTCTTTTCCGCCCGTTGACCAACTGAGTAAACTCCATCGGTTGAAATCTGTGGATCAGGTGCCGCAGGTGGTCTTTGAGCAGCAGGTGCCGAGGGCATTGGGTGGGGATTCAACCTGTTAATCTACCAGTAGAACCAACAGATCGCAGGACAATGCGCCTTGGAAAGTGCTTATTTTATCTTATTTTCAGTATCAACTGAGAGGTGTTGCAGAGCTTTTATCGATTTTGATTGCAATTCCCTATCGGAATTTGTGGACTTTTCCCCATAGACCTCAGGATTGGGAAGGATTTTTTTGCCTTGGGATTGGGCTGGAGCCCATTTTCCACCACAACGGTGTACCACAACGGGAACCCGCCCAGAGGTTCTAAGTGCCCACGATAGAGCCTTTGAGGAGCCTTTTAGGGGAGGATGGCGATGGCCACATGTTGATGTTTGTTGTAAGCAGATTTCAGCCATTCTCTTTGTTTTCACCCCTTGGAAACCGCTTGCTCTGTCTTGCATCTCTTTGCAAAGTAGAAACACGTCGGTCAGTTTCTGTGTCGCGCCGAACACGAGAATGACCCAGCAGTTTTGACTCAACCTTGCATAATCATCAGGATTTTAGTGCAAAACCCCTGGAATACTGCACTATTCCATGAGTATTGGCCACAATCCCTCTAAATTATAGTCTTGATTACCTGATATCATTCTTTATTGCTTGAATTTCCAGTGAGTTGAAGTGAGTTAAGTACTAAGATGTACTGAGTACTCTGGAGTTATCAGTTAGAAGTTCCAATTCCACTCCGGTGACGCTGCCAGGAGCAACGCTTTGCTCCGATGCTGTGGGATACGCTCTTCGAGAGGGTGAGCGGCCGTGGCGCTGTGAAGAGACATGTGGGTACTGGCAAAAGCTATATATATATATAAGTTTTTGCACATACATAGATACATATATATATGTATATATGATCACATATGTATACATGTAACTATATATATAATATTTAGACATAGCACTTTCCCTTTATTTATGATTAGGATAATCTTCTACCCTTTTCACAGACACCCACCTGTTCACTCCCATCACTCGTGACTTGGCTGCCAGATCGAAGACAAGCAACAGAAGACCCGAATTTACAATGCCATGGAGGCAAGTGACCATCCCAGTTCACTGGCCATGGGAGAATTCTGAACATCACAAGCCATCTGCCACCACTGGCAGCTGATGGGATTTTCATGTGATTTTGACCATCTCCAGGGGTTTTGGGCGACATCAAGTTTCTTGCTCTGGTGGGAAAGTAGCGGCTGCATTCCCGACCATCAGAGATACTTCAATGACTTTGGGTATTGTTGTTTTTAGAGACACATTTTTCCGGAAAGTGTTCTCATCATCGACATGGTCTCCAGGCAGCCAGAAAAGAAGCTGCTACAGTGACCGGCGAGGGAAATCCAGTGACTTGGCTCCTGGGAACTTGTGACCACTCAAGGATTGTAAGCTTGGTAGATTTGTCACCTGAGGTGGAGGATTTTGTGAAGGCTTGGGTGGCCTGTTCCTTGAGGGAGGTGCAGTCCCAATGTGCGGGTCCCTGGGTTCACAGCGCTTTGACAATGAATTCAATTGGTTTTACAGAAGGGAAAGACTTCGGAAAGACATATGGTAAATACCAGCCCCTGTGAATCTCCTCGATGCTAAGGCAACTTACCACTGGAGCAAGCTCTTCCGTGAGGGTGCCTAGGAAGGTTGCAACCCCATTGGTAAAGGATCACAATCTAAACATGGTGGATATTCCATGTTTGACATTGACTGAAAGGCCAGGTTGGGGGTCGGTGTTATTTACCAACACCAAGATTCTTGAATCGACTTTGGTGCAGCAAAGCCAAGGCTATTCACAGCAAACAATCGCCCATGACGTCCTAAGGTCAGACCTCTGCCGGGACATTTTCCATGCCCTTTTTGAGGCGCCTCCGAGCGCTTCGCCACTGCTGGGGTCAAAAAGACCTGAACCAGCAAGCTTCGGTAGTACCAGGACAATATTATAGACAGTTGGGTTCTATAGTCTATTTTTTTAATTTTTTTTTCTTGCTTTTCAAGCACAAAAATGAGTGCGGCTGGTCTCGACTTTGCATAACTGGCATAACTTTGACGTGGTGAGCCAGTACTGATTCCGGGGAGGCTGGTGCTTTGCCTCTGCCATTGACGCAGGAAGGCGGGACATGGGACGTCTCACCACGATTCGTGAGACTAGGGATGCCCATCCAGATGCATGCTGAACCTCTCGTTCCACAAATGGTGGTGAAAGATGTTTGAAGTGGTATGACCAGTACCATTGTCATCTTTTGTTTTTTGCTTTTTCCAACTACTTCGTGAGATTTTGGCTCATGATTTACCACTTGTAGGACATGAAACAATCACTGTTTTTGGTTATCCCTGCACCCATTGTACCCCCAAATACAATCAACTCACGTGGTATGCAGCGTTAAGGCCAACCACCAGATGGCCTCATCATCATAGATCAGGCGATCGAGGCCAGAACTGGGGACCCAGCAGGTTGATCCATGTCTAGTTTTGACGCAGGTCCCTAGTTTTAGTTATGCCGTTTCCGGTAGCATCCACCGAGTCAGCAGGGTCATTCAGAAAAGAATGAACATCAAACAGAGGTCACAATTGCTATATAATCCCATATAATCCCTATCCCATACACCTCCCGTACGCTCAAAATATTGTTTTTTTTTTTGTCCACGTTTTTGGCAATTTTGGAACCCAGAAAGCCCAAAACACTGGGATTTTCCTGGTTTGCACAAACATCGTATTTCGGGGGTGAAAACTGGCCCCCAAATCATGGTGGCGAAGATTTTTCGAGGGTGGATGATCCGCCCTAAGCAGATGTTTTTTTTGCCAAAGATATTTCCATCAGCTGAGGTTTGCTCTGGAAGGTCCAATGGTATCCAACAAGTAATATTCTAATGTATGTACGGTACTGCAGAATTGTCAAGATTGTATGTGTATGGTGAGCCTGAGTCAGGCGTCTTGATGAGATGGGTATCCGTTGGCTATCTGACATGTCGGGCAATGTTTGATGCTGCGTTCATCCCATTTGTTAGCAACAGCTGTCTTTGCCCTTGTTCAACTTACTTATCTCGGGTAATTTTGTGAAATATGCACGTTTCGCTGCGGTTCCGTCGGCGCATCATCTAGTGTGGTTGGACATACCATAAGCATCCCATACTGCTCCCATACGAGTGAGGTATATACCTGGTCTATACCTAGGCTTAAGGTTGCCCCCATAAAGAGGGTACACACTTGAAGGGTACCTCAAGGTTTCCCTGATTATACATTATACTATAATATACTATACATATGTAAATACCCATATGTATATATATATAATATTTATAGATATCCAAAGCCAAAGGTATCAATCTGTGTATCTTGGTGATCCCATTGTCAGCCAAGGATGGCTACGCAGGGACCCTGCCAGTGCCTCCAGCACCTGAGAAACCCAAGAGCGCAGGCGATCCGGGCAACCCCAAGGTAAACGGTTGGAAAAGGACTGGAAAGTGGTTGCTGAATGGGACATAATGGGCAGATATATATATATATATCTATGATTATATATGTATGTATATATATATAAAGAGTACATAAACATATATATAGATATACATATATATATATACATATATACATATATATATACACATACACATTATATGCATGTATATATATATATATACATACGCATAGACATACACATTATATGTATATAATATTATAAATGTATATGTAATATCCTTTGGCATCCACTATCCACACTATCCAGGAGGATCATCCCACGGATCATAACTGAACAAGCATGGTGAATAAGTCTCCCATCCTTGGGTTATGCCAGTTAAAATTGGGCCATAACTGCCATAACTCCACTTATTACTTAGTTCCTAAGTGGGGCGAACCTTCATCAACCACCTCAATTCTTGAGATAGTTAATCTCCATAAGCATCTATCAACCGCCCAAGTTTTGGTAGTTTTCAAGGACTGATGCAACTGCAGTTGCTGCGGTCTTTTCAGCAGGTTTTCCAAACACAAAAGCATCTTGAGCTGCTCGTAAAAAATTACAAAAACCTCCTTGAGTTTTGGAGTATCCTCTGGTAAACCAACATAGCTATGGAAAATGGACCATTTATAGATGGTTTACCTATTAAAAATGGTGATTTTCTATGGCTATGTTAAATTATCAGAGGGTATTCCATAATTTGAGAAGTCGGTGAATCCACCATGAAAAATTCTATGACAAGTCACCCTGGCCCAGGAAAAAGCAAGGCATCACCAGGAAACGCATACCGTGCGCCCTCCAGTAATGTCTACAAGGAGCCCAGTCTTGGATGATCAAATTTACTGAGTTGGTTTGCAGCAACGAAGTTCTGTGGGGCCCAAAATGGCTTGGCTTAGCAATCCTTGACGTTAGCATATTGGGGACTCCAGATTTGCACGCCTACTGTATACTGATCGAAGGGGCAGTACTCAACCAGGGCCATGTGACACAGGGGGTACTGAGACCGGGTTATCAACACAGTCGATTCTTGAAGCAAGTTTTGGTAGTGGCCATATAGCAGATATCGATGGACTTTTTTCATGCAAATGAATACACATGACTCATCATATAAGGTCCTTTAGTCGAGAAGTAGTGCTGGATGATCTGGATGGTGAGTCTGTTGGTTTTTGAGTTCATTGATCCTCAGCCATTCTTTCGATCCAAAGTTAATTCTCGCCATCCACATCACCTGAAACCTCTCATGACTCATGGAAACTGCCGCAGGAGCCTCGAGTTGTGCCCAGCGTTGCCTATGGCAATACCTTCAGCCAGGGCAAGGGCGGCAAGGGCGGCAAGGGCGGCACGGGCGCCCTGCGCCCAGCCACGTTCAAGGGATTTGCCCCGGCGAAGGCTGCAGGGCCCAAAGGTGGCACGTTCAATACCTTCAGTGGGGAGACCTGGAAAAACGATGAAACATTCATTGGATTGGTTTTTCCCGGGAAAATCTACAGGAAACCATAGTTTTTACATGTTTTTACCATTCAATATGGGGGTTTCCTGTACATTTTCCCGTAAACCAATCTAATGAAACATGTCAAACATGTCATGTCCAAGATTTTTGACTAAAATGGTTACTCGTCGATGAACGTTGCATCAGTTCAATTCGAACAAACTGCAAGAGCACGTGACAGTGGATGTTTTGCTCTCATGGTCATTTTTGTAGTCTTGCCATGTCTTGGCGCCCCAACTCTTACAAGATATTCATGCACTTTCATGATCTTTCAGAAGTCCGTCAGTCGAATCACCGTGCCTGGTGGCATTGGCGGCACGGCGTTGCGGTGCTTCCAGGTCAAAAGAGACCGCTGGAGCAGAGCTTCGAACCCAGCGGTGGAGGCCACCGTGTGCTCGGTGCGGGTACACACCGTGTCCAGCTTCAATGTTTGGGCTGCCTTGTAGTCACTGTATGTCACTGTAGTCCCTCACTTTTCCAGGATGATCAACTATGCCCATGATCAACTGCAAGTCAACTCCTTTTTTTTGGGGATGCGGAGAAATTGCAGCAATCAAGAATCAATACCAGTCAGATTCAAGTTGTTGAAACATCCATTTCTTTCTTGTTTCGTGTTGCCCAAATCCCCCATTTTTTAAGATCGTCTGCAGCATGGCCAAGGAGGAAAAGCCAATGGCGGAAAGTTTGCTCCGGCGAAGTGGCTGGGGGACCAAAGGCCCAAAGGCTGCCCAAGCCCAGGAAGAGAGCAGCGCGAACAATTTTTTCTGGGGACTCTCATGGACTCTAGAATCCACTCAATTTATTGATTTCAAAAGAATCCCTCCACTCTCTATCTCTCTTTCCTCTTTTTCAGGACCCATCGCCTCTTCACAAGGGCAGAATTGTATTTGCAGTGCCAACTGCGGAGTCATTGGCTGTCTCAATGGTGCATAGTCCCAACCACTTACGCCACCAGTTCCTGGAATTCCCCCCGAAGTCCTTCATAGTCCGGGAGGTGTTTGAATGGGACATTTCACCACGTGACATTTCACCAACCCTTGGTGCACATCAAAAAAATCCCTTGGCAAAATTATGTCACTAGACAGTGGCAGATAGCCGTTGAAATGCAATGGCCGGAACAAGATTATGCATTCATCAGAACTCAGGCAGAAAACACAACAGCGTTGATCTCAGATTGTGAGCCGAAAATCAAATGCTGCAAAAGGACACGTTCACTGGACCATTTCATGCGAAAACTCCAGTAAAAATCCTGGTGCATCAGCGTCGCAGTTCGAAGAGAGTCTAGGAGTTGTCTTCTTCTGGGTTGTAAAGGAGCAGCAACTACCTTGCTGTCAATAGTTTCGTAATTCACGGGTGACTACCATGGTTCTTCAGAACTCTTGCAGCTCCACTTCGCTTACCAAAGCTGATGTTGGGGATTGCTGGAAGATAGTCCCACTGGATTTGTTCAGCCGGAGATTTGCCAAAAAAACAGCGACTTGGTCTCTGGCTTCCAGGCTACCAAATTTGGCGATGGGGAATACTCTATGCACACAGATGGAAGATTGCCTGGGCGACAGCAACAGCGTCAGCTGCCCAGATGTGGGCCAATGTGAAAGTGTCACAGGTACATGTATTGAAATATACAAATGATGATTGTGATGATGATGATGATGATGATGTTGTTGTTGTTGTTGTTGATGATTATGACGATCATGATGATGATCATGATGATGCTGGTGGCGGCGGCGGTGGTGATGATATACAATGATATACACATTAAACCTATACACCCGCACCTGCCTCGAGGCCCTGGTCCAGCACTTGGTAGGGGAACCTGGGTGGTGTTGGGGCCATGGTCAAGTTGTGTCTCTCTGTTGCTCTGTTGCTGAACGTTCTACTTTCCTTTGAGGAACAGTATGTTTTATCCCATGCACACGCCGCCTCGGCTGCCTCATCATTTCTAAGTTTGGACAACATGACAAACATATAAACCATAGAGATGTTGTCAGTATAAACCATACCCATAAATAAATATATATATATATATATATATATATATGTATAATGTATACATGATATATACTATATAAACCATACAATCATCGGGTATGGTTGATGTTATGCACCATGGATGTTTGGAACGTCCCAGATCCGTGGCACAAATCCCACCAGGACAACAATGTCCCTGGTGATATTTATTGCAGGGATCTCAGGGGACGGAGCATGCCTGTGCAGCTACAGATGATTGTGAATACCAAGTTTAATACCAAGTTTAATGCCATGACCAATGTGATAAGCCCATGAACCTCGATTGACTATGATTAACTATGATTAACTTGCATAGTTTATAACAATCCCCAAATGGTAAGTTATTGGCTATTGTATATCATTCTATCTATATCTATTCAACGTTCAACAATCTAACATCTAATCTTCAACATATAATATAATAATAGCTAACAATTTTACCTACATCTAGTTTAACATAACTCATATCTAATAGACATACATGTTTGATGACCTTGTATATGTGACATCTATATGTCTATCTCTATCTATGTATATACATAATATATAATATAATATAATATAATATATAATATAATATATATATAATATAATATATAATGTATAATATATAATATATAATATATATAATATAATATATAATATATAATATATAATATATAATATATAATATAAAATATATAATATATAATATATAATATATAATATATATAATAATATATAATATGTATGATAATATCTAATATATATATATATCTAAACATTCAGAGGTTTACCTTACCTCAGCCATCTGGCCAAAAGTGCGGCTGCTGCCGCAGGGACATAGGGCCGCTTTGCATGGTAGCGCGCTCTGGTGCTGCCAGGCAGAAGGGCCTGGTGGCGACATCCGGGCCGCTGATCCTCGGTTCGAGCACTTCGGCCAGGAGACAGAGCCCTTGGAAGTGGAGGGTCTACATCACCGTGGGCTTGGCGGTGATCGGGCTTGCAGCCTACTTCGAGGCCTACCTGGTGGTGATTGGATTGGTTGTGGGCGATGGCAACTCTGGAGGAAGTGGTGACTGCGATGCAACAGCTGCAGCAACAGGTGACGCAGACTGCAGCGGAAAATCAGCAGCTTCGAGACCGGCTGACGACCTTTGAGCAGCAGCAACAGTTCCACTCGCCGACCCATGGAGGTGGAGCCCAAGCGGTGCAAGTTGGAGAGGTTCTGGCAGCATTGAGGGATCTGCCGGAAGC
>Ga0126342_10009279_pt1 | contig 17630 bp, 12 predicted proteins | sample Cyp1metagenome_FD_92528 | JGI IMG/M metagenome (GOLD analysis project Ga0126342, IMG submission 92528) | Coral microbial communities from Lord Howe Island, Old Settlement Bay, Australia - Cyphastrea 1 metagenome | ecosystem: Host-associated > Invertebrates > Cnidaria > Coral ... | reverse complement strand
TAAGTGGGATGAGCCACCAAGTACCCTCTATTTCGAAACAACCCCAATCTCCCAATCAGATTTTACCATGATTTTACCACTAGTAGCCACGAACGGCACGATTGCCATGGGTCTCAGAGAGCAACCGTTGCAGCAATTCCATGCCTTTCGGCCAATCCGACACGCAAGCGCTGATAGCTGCTGTGTAAGACACCACATTGGGCTGCAAGCGCCTCTGCCAAGTCAGGGACATGGCAAGGGGGGCATACATCGTGTGGCTACTGTAGTGGCTGTAAGAACTTCCTTTCAAGGTGCCTCAAGGTAGTGAGAAAAAAAAAAGATCGAGATTCGAGATGCCGGAAGAACGAAACTCGAACAAATCGCAGCCAAAAGAAACTTGAAGGATCACCGGTGAAGTGAAACTCTTAGTCTCAAAAACTGTCGGACCTGTGACAGATTGTGACAGCACATATCTCAGGAAGACTCCAAAGTCTGGCAGAATGCTATGAAACGGCGAGCTTGGAGGCTCAGAGATTAGTCAAACTGGGAACGAGGTTTTCCCTCAATTCCAAGAGACATTGCCCTTCAATGTTGGATGTCAAGTTCCACGAGATCTCCATATTGGTGGTTTTTTCAGCCCCTTCAGATCCTTTTTTCTGTGACAGAATTGAAAAAAGTGTTCATCTGTCAAACGGCATGGACACGAAAGTTCAATGACAATTGATCATATGCTTCATTGCGGAAAACCAGAAATGTTATGATCTGAACATATCTGAAGACCATATGATCATATGATCATCATATGATCATCATATGATCATCAACGTCTGCACAAAAGATCACCATATGATCATATACTTCAGACTGCGAAAAGACTGTTCAGGCGAATCTTGAGGATCTCGTTGGTTTTTTTTCTTCAGGGTCACCGAAGAAAAAAACACAAAAATCCCTCCATTTTTTGATGCAATAACCTTGATAATTGTTTTAATAATCATGAATATGATGAAGTGTAAGAAGTGTTTCAATAACCATAATAACCAATGAATTAATGATTCATAGATGTTAAGTGTCATTATTCATGAACCGTCTCAATCTATTCATAATCATCTACAGTATTTTAAGTGTCATGATTGTTTCAGTAATGATGACTGGTTCAATTGATGATTGAATCGTCCTCATCAACAGCCGAAAAACTTCGTTGGAAATTCATCCAGCAACTCCATGGTCTTCGCCAGATGACCAGCCCTCTCACAGGCGGTCATGAGGCTGCTATAGCTAACCTCAGTTGTATATGAGAAAATCTGAAAATATATGACTGGTTGGTGGTTTTAACATTTTTAACCATCTTGAAAAATATGAGTTCGTCAATGGGAAGGATGACATCCCATATATGAAATGGAAAATAAAAACCATGTTTGAAACCACCAACCAGATGAGAAATGAAAATGCGAAAAATCATATGGAAAAGATCGAAATCGTTGCAGACTTGCAGCTTCTGGGCACTCTGGTCACTTGTCTTTACAGAAACATAACATGTCTGTCTATTTTGTGTATAGTATATTATAGTATGGTATGTACTTACAATTTTGACACATTGAAATGATAATTAAATCAAGAAATTAAGAACATCAAGACATGTGTAAATATACTGATAATGAAGCTGTCTTGATTTTCCGTCTAACCAGAAAAAAAAAGCACCGTTGCCATCATTATGAAACATTGAAAACAAATATGGGGAGACTGGCAACAGTGGCTGAGTCAATAGTGGTAATTTAAGCGTTGGAGTCACTATTTGGGACTAATTCTCCGCCAAAAATCCCAGTTAAAATTCTGAAGTCGATGATTGATGATGGATGTTTATGGGGGATATATATATATACTTGGTGGCTCATCCCACGAATCGTAAGTGGGTTAGTTCACCCCAGTTATAAGTGGATTAACCCTACTTATCCCATGTAAATCACTGGGGTTATAACCCACTTACGATTCGTGGGTAGTTCGCCACCAAGTATACTTATCCTATCCCATATGCTCAGGGTCAGCCCACCATCCTCCAAGAACTTCCCTGCAATGGTCGCCACGTGGCCACATCTGGTCTCAGATCTCTCGAGTTGGCCACGAGTTGTAGAGATTGTGACCTGGATCTGTGGATCCATCGCACCGAGGATCCACAACGACCGATTACCCTCTGGTTATGTCAAAATAGCTACAGCTATTGAAAATGACCATAGAAATAGTGGATTGTCCCATTAAAAATTGTGATTTTCCATAGTTTTTTGTATGTTTACCAGAGGGTAAAAGGTGATCAACGACCCACCCAACGTGTGCGAATTTCATGGGGATCTAGCTGCAAAAAATAGTTTTTTTTAAAGCACACTTAAATAGATCAAACCAGCAATTCGCCAAGCATAAAACTAAGGAAGTTGGAAATATAGTGACCCTTGGAACTTCGAACGACACCAGAATTGATCAGAAATGGTGATGCAGCCGTTTCCTTAATTGGGGTTTTGTCGAAACTCCTCAAATAATCTCAAATATCCATCTGGCAGCAAATTTCAGGCATGATACCACTGTCCCGCATCTGCCAAAACTCGCATCAACGCGTTCAACACCACGACATCCTTGACGACGCTGGATGTCTCAAAGAGGTTGAGCCTCAAAAAACTCAGTTGGGTAGGAAATGAATGGGGAAGTACTAGGAACATGGGTTAGATAGTGGCAGGAAAAAGATAAACTAATTGTTAAATATGGTTTATAAGTTACAACAACTATAACTCAGGAAAGGCAAGATAGTGGCTGAGTAATGGTTAAAACAAGGAAGGTCAACTGATGATTGATTGACATACCTATCTACCTATCTACCCACCTACCTACCTATCCTACCTACCTATCCTACCTACCTAGCTACCTAGCTAGCAACCTAGCTAGCTACCTAGCTACCCATTCTACCTCCCTATCTATCTATCTATCTACCTACCTAGCTAGCTAGCTTGCTATCTATCTATCTATCTATTTAGATACATGTATATGTATCGTGTATACATATATGTGATATATATGACATGTCCATTTAAACGATCTTAAACAATGATTTCCGCCTATATTCCTTCAGTAACCATTGATACCCTTTTGAATTGATCATGATTGTTTAGTGGGATGCTACATTCCATGTGTGGTTAGCCAAGGGAAACCAAAAAAACACAGAAGGTGTCTGCGAGAACAGCTCCTGGAGCGCCACCCTGTCCATCTATGAACTTGATGATAAGGCAAGCTTAATCATAGACTTGATATATATATATATATATATATTATATAAAATTATATATATAGAATTATATATATATATATGTTTATATTTTATAAAATCATAGTTTAATATGTCTTAGGTTGTTTATTTGTAAATGATGAATGCTCATAAAGTTGCTATTGGATCTATCACATTACTCACCCATCGCCATCCCCGCTCCGAGAAACGCCACTTCCCATTGGTCTCCTGGACAGGCGTTCATGATGCTGGAAATGGTAATCTCATCTGGCGTCCTGCGCGATTCGTTTTTGCGGCTTTCTCAAAATGGTGGATCCCCAATGATCCCCAGGTCACCATGGGTTTTAATACCAAAATGATCCAAAATGGTCTAATGACTTGGATGATTTGGGGGATAGCCGAATTTTAGGAAACATCCAATGATAGAATCCAAAGGCTTGGAAAGGGATTGCAAACATCTGAGCAGAGTAATCTAAACCACAAATGTCGTCCCTTCATGCTGGTTGGTTGAGAACGGGATTCTCTTAATGCCTGATAAACCCGCCAATTAATATTGGTTTGTGCAATATTCTATAGTCATCAACCAACAGGGGTTTCGAACACTGCTCATCTGTAGTGATTGTTCATTTAAAACAACACTTGGCTTAAAAGCATCCAAGTTCATGTTTTGGGGTTACCATCCAAGGCTGGGATAAATCAAAACCTATGACACTATATTGGACTGGGTGGATGATGGTGGAAGAACATCGCGACCAGAATCTACCAGCTATCTTGATGTAATGTCAACTATAGGGTACATTACATACCAAAGTTCCCAGATATGCGAATCTAGGAGCGATGAAAAATTTCGGTCTCAGGGTCTCACTGCTTTCCGTTCCCTGAAATCATCCCGACAAGGTGATGTCACCCGGCTATGTTTGTTGGTACATAGTATCTGGTTGGTGGTGTTAACCATCTTGAAAAATATGAGTTCGTCAATGGGAAGGATGACATCCCATATATGACATGGAAAATAAAAGTCATGTTCCAAACCACCAACCAGTATATTAATCATTGATTATCATTATTAACCATTATTAACCACTATTAACCACTATGATTACTAGTTACTGGTTATTCATAGTACATATGTTATGGTTATTACACTCATAGTACATATTAACTTATTAACCATTATTAACCATTAATTATTATTAACCATTATATTAAGCATAGTACATATGTTCACCCATGAAGTAGTTCGATATATTATCTCTACCATGAATCCCAAAAAAGTTACGACCCGGTCGAGGCGTACACCACGATTGAAAATTACTTTCCGTGAATGGCCCTCCAAATACCACCCGAAAAAAAATAAAAAGTATACTATATATAATCATAGTGGTTAATAGTGGTTAATAATGGTTAATAATGGTTAAAACATTTTGGGGTATAATTGTTTTTTTTTTCTGGCACGGAGGGTCTAACATATCATAACATGTCTAACTTTCCTGCCATTTAATAAGGACCGAGCTGCAAGGAGATGTTCAAGATCATCTGCAGGTAACTGAAAGCAAGTTCCCAGGCCTAGGACGGGTCGTTTTGAATCAACCAACCAACCGGATCTACCTGAAAAACCATGGAAAAACGCATCAAAGTCACCAACAAAACCGGAGAACATTTGAATCAACTTGCCGAGGTTCTAGAGATTTGCCACAGGCATCGATGACCGAGTTCAGGCTGATGAGGTCCGGTAACACAGCTCCTACTTGGTGGCGAACATCCCACGAATCGTAAGTGGGTTAGTTCACCCCAGTTATAAGTGGATTAACCCTACAAAAATCCCATGTAAATCACTGGGGTGAACTAACCCACTTACGATTCGTGGGTAGTGAGCCACCAAGTAGCCAGCAACAAAATGGCACCAGGAACCACGGGTGAAGTCGTCATTTTCGTAGAAACCTATCCAAAAAAATTGGATTCATTAAAAAGGCTGGATTGAGATTGGCACCTTGAAGCCGAAATTATGAATATAATATATATATATATATATATATATATATGATATATATATATTAATTAAATATATAATAGAAAATAATAGAAATATGTGATGAACATTTGATGAATCATTGTGCCACAGCTGGATACGCCAGCTAGAACCGCCAGGACGGCCAGGACCGCCAGGACCACCTGTCATCATCAAGTGCAGAAGCTGCGAAGCATCTTGCCAGGATCCAGCTTGGCTGCAGCTTTTGATCATCGAATTGTAGCTGATCAAGGTAGGCTCCAATGAACTTACCTTGGCTTGCGAAGCACTGTGTGCCACTGTGTGCGGATATTTATGACACATTTTTTAGGCTTGCAAAGGAACAATGCTGCAAACAAGCATGAATGTACCAGTACATTTGTAGATGTGAACACATGGTAAATACGTACTGTATACCCTCTGGTAATTACAGTATACATTACAATGACAAATCCTCAAAATTGTAGATGAAATTCCCATTTAAATGCCAATGTATAGATAATTTATGATAATTTCCCATAGTAGTTTGATTACCAGAGGGAAATGTAAATGTATGTGGGAATGTATGATGATGTATGCAGTTTTTCACCAAATCCGCAAATCATAACTTTGCATCTCCCCTCCCACTTTGACAAAAACTCGCTGGGGCACAGTGATTTGGTGGAAGATACGAAGAGCAAAGAGCCACTGCGCACCTGCGGCGTTGGAAGGAAGGCCTTTCCACGGCCGGGCCACCCGTTTTTTCAACATCAACCGCAAAGAGTTGGGATCCATTTCGAAGAAGAACGGGGAACCTGGGTGCCATTGGGGGGACCCCCTCGGGGAGAGAAGATGTGTAAAAACAAAGTGGTTTCCCTTGAACCAATTTATGATGAAATCAAAGAAAACTGAGATGTTTCTGGTTGGTGGTTGACCTACCCCTCTGATAAATATGACTTCGTCAGTTGGGATGATGACATTCCCAATATGATGGGAAAGTCATAAAAAATATTCCAAACCACCAACCAGTTTTGTTTTGTTTCCATAGGTTTTCTGGATACCGTCTCAACAAACCGGGGATACAATAGCAGAAAGGCACACTTTCTGCTTGACAATAGCCACCCTGCTGAGCCAGAAAATCTTCAGCGGAAACCATCGATTTTCCCATTAAGATCATGGGGCTTTCCTGTAAATGTTCCCTTAAACCGCTTAAACTCCATTGAAAATGACCTATTTTGGCTATGAAATCTATGAACTGTCAGTAGCTGCCGGACGCTGCTGTCAGGCTGCTTTTGCTGCATGCACTGATTGCGGAGTTGAAGGGGACCACGGAGAGCCGCTGCCTGCGGTGCCAGCTTCGAGGTTTTCGGTGTTGAAGATGCTCATGAAAAACAAGTACCTTCTGGTAAACTAACAGCGCTATGGCAAGTCCCCATTTTTGATAGGTAAATCAAACATAAATGGCAATTTTCACTAGCTATGTTGAATTCCCAGAGGGTAAGCGCAGAGTGCATGGCTTTGAGTCAAAACTGCACAAATTAACCTGTCCTACTTGACCAGCACAAAGAGTAAGTGCTTAGGGAGTTATCAGAAAGTCCGCAGGCGGTTGCCATACCATTGCAACCATGAGCCCTAGCCAGGAACCGCGGGGGCCACCATGCAAAACTTCTTAAGGCTGGCGTTCAAAGGAACTTGACTTTGCTTCACCGGTGAAACCTTCTCTGGTTGGTGGTTGAGTCCTACCCCTCTGAAAAATATGAGTTCGTCAGTTGGGATAATGAGATTCTCAATATATGGAAAAATAAAAAAATGTTCCGAACCACCAACCAGCCATATGTCGTAAAATCTAACTCAACTGCAGAAATCTCAAAAAATGGCCATGTATGTTCCACAAAAATCTGATCATGCGTGATTTCTCTTTCTTTCCCCATCCACGTGAGTTTCCATACCCTCTGGTATATAGCTATTGAAAATACCACATTTTTATAGTTGAATTACCCATCAAACAAGTTGATTTTCCATAGCTTTTTGTATGTTTAACAGAGGGTAAACCTCCATTTTCCATCATTTTCCTATGGTTTTCCTATGGTTTTCCCCACTCAAACTGTTAGTTTAACAGGCCGGCTATCCCAAGTGACGCCTTGAGTCCATGAGCGATTCCAAGAGCTCTAGGGCTTCCGGCCACAGATTCGAGCGAGCGAAAGCATTGATCAAGGAACTGTAGGAGAAGACATCCTGTAGGAACTGGGGGGATTTTTAACACGGAAACCCAATTTTTATCTTGTTGGCTAATAGTGGGGATTTTTTAATAATTAATAATAATCCCAGGTACCTATTAATAATCCCAGGTACCTATTAATTTTTGACCCATACCCATATAATTAATAGTGGTTAATACTGGTTAATAATGGTTAATACTTCCTGAAGAAACTAATTTTAATACTACCAGTATTACATATGTAGGAAACACATCCTGAAGACAACTGTTGGCTAATACTGGTTAATAATTGGTATACAACCAACAAGTTCATAGTGGTTCATCAGTGGTTAATAATGGTTACCCTATGGTTATTTGTGACAGTTCGCCATGGTTAAGCCATGGCCCATAGATTCATAGTAGGTTTACCGTTCTTAATAGCATGGTGGATCTTTCCAGTTCGCTGGCCCTGTGAACGTCATAACCAGATGGTAATTTTCAATGGGCATCCCTGGCTGCGCTGACAACTCCCAGGACTGGGAATGCTGAGTTGAATCCCATCCATAATTTTATGGCGACGACTGGGGATGGTTTACTCTTAGTTTTATCACGTAAAAAACACATGTGAGGCGCACACACACACACACACACTTCCAAGTTCAAATAAATTCTAGCTGCGACCCTTGGAAAACACGAACATGTGGTGGTTTGGCATAGTGGTACAGTGGATTACAACTCCTAATCCCATGTTTCATAGTTATCACCCTTCATACTGGAAGCATTTCAAACCATTGACCAACGTCAGTTGGTGATTTTCCAATAACATGCCAGAAAATATCTATATATCATACCATATCATAATACCACTCATATTCCCAGTATGGCAGTGTGTCAAAACCTTGTACCCCTGTAGTTCACATCAAAATAGCTGGTAAATGGATGTTCATCCCCCTAAAAATGTATCTATAGGTATTGATCCATAGCCGTATATTCCATTTCCAGAAAAAAAAACGTAGTAAATCATGGAGGGAAGCACCATCGCCGAGCAATGCCGAGCATCTGGTTCTGTGGGACCGCCCAAGAGGTCGCGGAAAATCCTGGAGATGTCTGGCCGCCCTTCACCCGATTTTTTGTGCTTTTTTGTGTGTATGTGCGTGCGTGTATCATGTGTATCTATATATATATACATAGTATGATATAAAAGTGCATATATTGTTACATATATATATATATATATATCTAATTATAGACAGAGAGAGAGAGAGAGCAATATGAATAAGATCGTATAAGCATGGGCGAGCTCATTCCACTCTTATAATAATATACCTGCGAACATCCCAAATAATCCCAAATCATAAATATCTAGCCGCTAGCCATTGCATTCAATCAATAGGGTTGCGGTACATTGGCAATTGTGTGTGCGGTTCTGCATCAGGTAACCCTGGAATCATTCTGAACAAATTCGGAACCGATACATGTGAGCCCTTTTCTAAACGTTGTTATGGGTGCTACTCAGTGATGTGAGATGGACTCCAGATGCTCTGAAACCAGAGAATCACCCATCAAGTGTATGGAGGAAGAAAAAACACATAGGAGTGAGCACAGTTTCCCATCTATCCAGATAGTTGCCGGGGCGAGCATTTTAACCATTCTCATCTAATAGCTGCTATCGGCCAATCGTCCCGCAACGCCACACAAACAGCGCCACGACACCAAGCGTCGCTAGAGCTTGGGGCCATGCAGATGCCTTCGCACAAGCTGCCAAGACGGAGTTGTAGGAAATGACATCCTTAGCTTTGAGGCGCAGCCGGGGGGAAGGTGGCAGGTGATTGGATTCTCTACAGATTTTTTCGAAGGAGACACAAATCTGCGCAGATATGACGAAATCTCCGGTTTCATCAAACATGGCTGGAATATGCTGGAATATTCCATACTGTTCAATGAAGTAATCAAGTATGCTGGAATATGTGGAATATGCTGTATTATTCCCACATATTCCCACATATATGCTGGAATGGCATGAGTAGTTCAATGATTTTCCATACTTTCCCACTCAAAGCTCCATTTCGTTCGCGGATTTCCCGTGAAACGCCGAGGTGCTACCTGCTTCCGAGGCTGTTGGCTAAAGGTCCAGGCCGCTTTCTGCCAGGACTTGCCCAGTGCCTTCAGGGACAAGTTGAACTCCTGGAAGTCAGGCTGAAGTCTGGGACAAGTTGAATGAATCACTTCAACTGCGTTTTGGTTTCAAACCATCTTTGGGGAGTTCATATGGGTTAAGAGTTCCTGAAAACAGACTTGGGGGTGAATGGTTCCTGAAAACAGAGGGATAGTTCCTGAAGAATACTTCCTTAAGAATGGAGAGTTCCTGGAGTGATCTTTCGGACCGGACATGGCCCAGCATGGTTGTGATAACCGTTACAATCCCAGCATATCCCAAGTGATGTGGCCGGAAAATGTTGCCAGTTGATCCCCCTGATCTCTTCATTGATTCATAACATATCCCATGTCATCTTCACTATCTTCACCATAGCTTCCCAGGGACTTCCATTTAAAGGCTACCCTCTGGTAAATTAACAGGTGGACCCTGGCAGAAAACGGGCTTGGAAGACTAGTTTCCATTAAAAATTGGTGATGTTCATTTTAGGGTCAAACTGTTAATTTACCACAATGTGGTACCCCCCATTTATAAGTTAGTGTATAACCCCCATCAACTATAGATATGTCTACCATAAGTCCTACTTATTGTACTTATAAACCAACTGAACGCTATCGAACTGGGGCACCACTATGCAGGGTTTAAGTCATCTTACTTCAAGTCAGTCGTTGTTCTCACCAGTCGCACAGACTCCTGGGAGATTTCACCTTCTTTTTTGCGAAAATCCGTCCTTGACGCTGAGCTGCACATCCGAATGACTCAGCCGTGACATCCGACCTGGTAACTTCAAGGTGGTGCCCCAGTTCGTTAGCTAAGTTGGTTTATAACTCCAATAACTTATGATTTATGGCAGATATAACTATAGTTAATGGGGTTTATAAAACAACTTATAACTGGGGGGCACCATCCTGAATATCCATTGATATATCTTTGGGTTTCTATGGGGAATCTACAGAATCCCCAAGCTCGATGATTGCTTTCGGGGTAGCCCTATGACTCAGGTTTCACGTCCATATCTTGGTGTTCTTGAAATCCCTCGGGATATTACCCGGCCTGGTTACGTCAACAGTTTGCGAACTTGAAAATGGCCATTGATTTATAGTGAGTTTTCCCATAGCATGGTGATTTTCCATAGTTATGTAAATTGTTTCCCAGAGGGTATCTCAATTGGTATTATTTTCAAAACATTGTATCAAACAATGCAACTATGTCCAGTTGATATAGTTACTTTGATTGTATTTAATAACCCTCCCATTGTATCTCTTCCTGGGCATTCTGACCTTGGATCCGATATAAAGGGAACACCAAGTCATTGATATTGCCTTTTAATTGACTCAGCTGTGGCCTGGTATCGAAATGACGAGTCCTGAGGGACGCATCAATTTAACACTATGATATACTATCATCCAAGAATCGTGATACAGCATAGATACATAAATCCATATGTTAAGTGTTTCCAGGTTTGGATGGATCATGATGGATCATGATGGACCTTGAATTAGTTGCTGATCGTTGGGATTAGTTGGTGATTATGACAGTGATCATAAAGAATGGACATGAGAAGCCATCGTGCAAGAATTATGGAACCATGGATATCATCAATTACTGGTTGTATCATTATAACTTTAACCATAAATGTTGAGGAACCATATATATATAATTATATATATATATCATCAATTATGAACTGATCAATTTAATTCTGATCATGTATGTGTTCCGCAGTGGAACTAGATTCAGTGGATGTTGAAAATTATGTTCTTGAGGGATGATTCAAGCTTAGCTTCTGTAGATTGTCTAAAGGATATGCTAAGATTTGATAATCTAACGGTTTTGATATGGGAAATCACCATTTTTTAACAGGTACATCATAAATAAATGATCTATAAATGGGTTATTTCCATTGCTATCTGACATAGCCAGAGGATTTTTTTGAGTTGGTAATGGAACAGCGGCTTGCATGGCTAAGTCTCCATTAAGCCAACCTGTCGATTTTTGTTGACGACCTTTGCTACATTCAATTATTACCCATGACGGATCCATCTGGGTAAATTATAATATTTCACTAACCTGAATTAAGGCCATTTTGGGATGATTCCCCTTACTAACTATGATTATAGTGAGGTCGCAGTGAGGTCGTTATAATTTACCCAGATCCATGTATGGTATATATGCTAACATAAAGGGGGTATATTGATGGTACATGTTACCATATATAGCAGCACCATGGATCCGTCATGGGTTATTATGAAACAGTTGAAAGAAGATTCTGCAGTCAAGAAAGTAATATCTTATATGTATCTATATGTATCTATGTGTGGTTTTGTTTGAAAATGCGATACCCTCCCAAATTGCCGTTTTAATGGGGAACAATATCAGAAACCATCAATTTTGGGGATTTTGGGGCATCCTATTTTCAAACAAACCCATAAATATCTTTAAATGTAAGCAAAGGTCAACAAAGTAGCTGTTTCTCAATAATGTTCTTATGGTCGGGAAATAAAACAAAGGGTAAGTTTGATACAAACTATCTAATACACATCCATCTACTCATTAGTTGTTCAATGGAGGTAAACCCCTCTATCAGGAACCAACCAATGCCAATGTGAAAAGGACGTGTGAAAAATGCAGGGGTGCTCTTGCGGAATTATCAATTCGATCCGTTCTGTGAAAGGTGATGTCATTGTTATGATGCAATAATGCAATACAATATAGAATTACATCATATGTACACATGTGTATATATATATATGTATATATATGTATATATATATGTACATATTAAGTATGTATTTATAAATATATATATATCCCATGACGGATCCGGCTGGTGCTGGTAGAAAAATGCTAACATTGATTGGGGGTTTTTGTTGATGGGATCCATGGAGCACCTCGTAGCCCGTGGGCGAACTCGAAAACGCGGCGAGAGCCGAAAAATGGAGATGCGACGCTGCGACGTCGTGTACCATCAAAGATCACTTGGGAAAAGTGAAATATCTGAAAAATGCATTGTTTTTAGTTATTTCTTAGTTCTTTCTAGCTATTTCTAGTTATTTCTAGCTATTTCTTTCTAGCTATTTCTAGTTATTTCTCATATTATTTCACGCAAAAAAAGGGCAAAGCATTGGGCTCGGACATCCGAGGGCAGTCACCTCCGTGTCACCGCCGGCGAGGACTTTGGACACGTTACCTCCCCCGCAATCTGCAATAATATGCATAGTATATGCATAATATGCTTACCCTCTGGTAATTTAACATAGCTATTGAAAATGGCCATTGATTTCGTGAGTTTTCCCATTAAAAATGGTGATTTTCAATAGCTATGTAAACGTTTACCAGAGGGTAATTGTTTAGGAGACCGAAAAAAAATGCGGGGCTCCTGAATCATCTGAATGAGAGTGTAGCCCGCTCCAATCCATCAGAAACACTAGACTATCAATGTGCATGTTCAAAAAACAGGTCCCTATCCAATGTTTGATTTTCTTGTCTTGCTGTGGAAACATCCCATACTTTGCTTCGATATATTTCCCAAAAATCCAAAACACTATATATATAATTATATATATATATAGTATATGTCATACTACTGTATATCTTTCTGACTCCCATTTCGAGATTCATTGAGGTCGCTATAACAAGGCCCATGTGTTGAGAGCTGACCATCCAACCCACACCACGGCCCAACCATCAGCATTTTTGCCACAGAGGCATATGTTACAGGGCCCGCTGGGCCAGTTGCGGCTGGTGGTCAGCCACGTTGGCAACCTCTGAAGATTATTTGACCGTTGTTGATTACGTGCCCACGAAAAATTACCGGCTTGCACTCATAGGCCCTTATCCCTATGGTAAACTAACAAATAGCTATGGAAAAATCATGCAAATTGTGATTTATAGTTGTTTTGCCCTTTTGAACATGGTGATTTTCCAGTTCGCAAACTGTTAGTTTACTGGAGGGTGTCCCCATTGATTCCCTATGGTTTGCAGGTACGTCATGATACATCCCCATAGTTGCTTCTTGCATCTCCAGTGGTGACGTTTCTGACCCCACCAGGAGATGGGAATGATTTGAAGTAAAATCATGTAGAATCCTGCTCTAAGATGCAGTGATATGTCAGATATGTCACGTCATCATGGTGATTTCTAATCATCATATATCATCATGGCATTGTTTTTTCATCATTCAAATCCCATGAAAGAACATGAAAGTGTGCAACTGTGGGCAAGAAAAATCCGCCAACACTCGTGGTTGCGGGGTTCCACCTTCACGGTCTTAACAAACGAAGGCTCTGGCAAGTGGGAAGCTGTCTGGCCAGAGATTCATGGGCAAGCTGTGTGGCAAGTAACAGAAATCTCACAGAAATCGCAATCATTATCATCATTTCTGGCCAATGAAATCGATTTTTCATAGATCAACTAAGAAATAGACGACATTCTATCGCCGTCGGCGCCATGGAATCGCTTTTTTGAATATCTTTTTCAGGCGCCACTCAGCTCACCTTCACCTGATCAAATCTTAAGGCGTTCGGATCCTGATCAGAAAAATTATGTCTGGTTGGTGGTGGTATACCTACCATCTTGAAAAATATGATTTCGTCAACCATGGGGAGATCATGAAAATGGGATATTGATGCTTAATGATCTTAATATCTGGTTGGTGGTTGAGCCACCTATATACCCCTATGAAAAATGATGGACGAATCGTCAGTTGGGATGATGACATTCTCAGTATGATGGGAAAAATAAAAAATGTTCCAAACTTCCAAACCACCAACCAGAAATATATTGGAAATATCATGAACAAACACTGCTTCCTACATTTACGCATATCCAGAGTCACTGTCATGACTGCAAAAACATCACAGGTCACACAAAAATGTCAGCCGTTTCCATGTAGTGACAATGAATTGAATCTGCAGAAAGAGGATACGCATTCTAATCAGCATCCAAGAGAATGTGTGTTGGGTGCATTCCAGCTGGTTTTCTGTTTAGACATGACATCATCAAACCTTGCAATGGAAAAAATCCCCTCATTTATTGATGCTTCATGATTCATGATGCTTCTCATATGGCAGTGTGTCAAAACCTTGTACCCCTTCTGTTCACATCAAAATAGCTGGGATTTATGGATGTTCATTCCCCTAAAAATGGTATGTATATAGGTATTGATCCATAATAACTATGGATAATCACCATTTTTAATGGGTAAATCCACTATAAATGGCTATTGACCCATACCCATATGTTGCCTATATTTTTCCACTAACCATAGGGATTTCTCAGCCCTCAATTTGATGGTCGCAAGCGCAAGCCGTGCACCTAGCGGTGCCTAGGAAGCACAAACTCGGACCGACCTGAGACCCAGCTGCACATTTTTGTGAAGACCTTGCGGGTTTTAAACGGGGCGCTAAAACAAGGCAAATACAAAACACCTGCATGGTGATTCGTTGCGAATACCCGCTAATCAAACATGTCTAGATGGGAAATTCCCTGTAAATGTAGGGTTTCATGGGAAAATCACGAACTAAATGGGTGAATTTCCTATCTTTGATTAAGGGTATATGCTAATACTTGTCATATGATCATGATGATCATGATTTGGTGGTTTCCGAAAATAGGGGTACCCCCAGTTCTCATCCATTTTGGGTGCGGATTTTCCATGATTTATAAACCGTCCAGCTATTTTTTTGGTACCCCCAGCCATTAGGACACCCCCATTGCATCTAATGAATTGCCTTGTTAGATCAATCTGGGTAAATTATAATATTTCACTAACCTGAATTTTGCGGCCATTTGGGGATGATTCCCCTAAAATTAACCATGATTTCCAGTGAGGGAGAACAGTGAGGTCGTTATAATCTGCCCAGATCAATGGTTCACTGCTATTGATCTAGTTATCAGGAGATCAGCCAGGCTCTCAACCGGTTGCCGGCTCCCCAGCTCCCCTTTTTCAGTTGAGCTTCCAGTGGTCACCGGTACAACCGGGACATTACCAATCAACAAGCACAAGTAAAAGTCCTACGGAACGCTAGGAACCGCGATGTTAAATCATTTATGAATACCATAAACACCAATCAGTTTGAGATGTGTGTATTCAAAATGTCAAAATGACAGTTGATGGAAGATCACAACATCTGTAATACATATCTTAGTTTCCGAATTCATGGTGACCCCTCTTAACCACTGGTTTCGCTATTGAGAATCGTATACGGATGATTTTTTTTGGGTCCCCCAACTGCTATTTCGGAAACCCAAAAGCTGGTGTTGTAATCCCATGTAGAGATTCCATGATTGTGGATATCCCCATAGTATTTTGGGTTTTGTCCCACCATGTTTAACGTTGCTTAAACATGTGCCATGGTGCTATGACCATCCCCCACTTGATGGGTTCTAATCCAACCTTTGACCCATAGCACTTATCAATGTTTTAAGAATATATATCCATTGTACACCCAGTGTGTAGATATCATGAGCACTTTGTATATATATATATAGTTTGTATATATACAGATCACTTATTTATACATATAATCATATATAATCATATATCTATATACACAATATCAGCACATGATGGATGATTTCCCCCCATTTGACATGGTAAAAAAAAAAAAACAACAACAGCTCCTCACTGAGACCCAAACAGCTCCACATAGCGAGACCTGCGATGAGCTTTTTCCATTGACCTTGGGATATTACCCTCTGGCTATTTACCTTGGGATGTATATATATATATAGTAATAATGATAATATTAATAATAATAATAATATACATATGATACTAACTGTAGTAACTATAATAGTAATTCTAACTATCATATAATTAATTGTAGATATTAACCTCTGGTAATTTAACATAGCGAACTGGAAAATCACAATTTTAATAGGTAAATCATCTATAAATGATCCTTTTTTCATAGCTATGTCGGTTTACTGGCTATTGAACGTAGCTATAGGAAGCCATGGCCATTTTGTTTCGATGATTTATGATTGTTTTCGTACTAAAAATCGTGGTTTTCCATGGCTATGTTTGCTATGGAGAGGGGAATATAATTATTTGTATACATATATATATACATGAATCTTGGTAAATCATGATAATTCACTAACCTGAATTTCTGCATGTAGTATGCACACACACATATATATATACTATCCTCCAGTGAATTAACATGACGACCCTGCCAGATAGGGGTTGGCAGATTAAATTTCACTACAAATGGAGTTGTTTTCAGGGTCTATATGAATTTACCAGATGGTAATGGTGTTTCAATGGGATGTGATTGGGGTTTTAATGGTGATTTAATGGGACTTAATTGATCTCAGTTGAAAAGATCGAAATCTCATGGATGTAACGACTACTTATTAGATGTAAGAAAAACACATATATATATATACACAGACATGACTACTTATTTCGGTGGAAAGATATCAAAACCAATATAAGGTTTGGAGCACCAATGGATATACCAACTTTCATGGATTTTCTATCCTGGAACTACTCATGGAATCGAAATCAATGTATGTATAGAGACCATCAATTTTCGGTGTCCAAGACGGCCCGTCAAGGCCGGTGTCATTGAAATAGTGGGTCAAAGAACAAAAGGGTCAAAACTGAGTGAGCCCGAAACAGCTTAATACATCTTAATACATCCAAATACTAAACATTCACAACTTTCAAACCTGGTTTCTCAACTTTCAAAGTATTTCAACATGGGAATTTCCTTAAATGGGGGTACCCCAAAACCATGGGTTTCAATACTAAAATTGTCTAATTTTGGATGATTGGAGGTACCCCTATTTTAGGAAACCCCCACATGTCACTCAGATCCATTCAGATGCGCTTGCGCACCCCGCCTGACTTCCTGTAGTTCCCGGCACACCAACTTGCAAGGGCCTCCACTGGGTGCAAGTGGGAACACTTACTGTAATGTTGGGTCCTGATTAGTACCTAGGGTCGCTATTGTGGCAATTTTTTTCCAAATTATTCTGAAACTCATGTATTGTTTGGAGGGTTCGCTTTTGTGGCAAAACAAAATTGGGAGAGCCC
>Ga0126342_10009278_pt1 | contig 17631 bp, 15 predicted proteins | sample Cyp1metagenome_FD_92528 | JGI IMG/M metagenome (GOLD analysis project Ga0126342, IMG submission 92528) | Coral microbial communities from Lord Howe Island, Old Settlement Bay, Australia - Cyphastrea 1 metagenome | ecosystem: Host-associated > Invertebrates > Cnidaria > Coral ... | reverse complement strand
GGTCGTACCTACACCTGTGTACTTCCTGTGTGAAACAAAGAGACCCTAAAGAGGTCGTACCTGTGTACTTCCTGTCTGAAGCAAAGAAAGCCTAAAGGGGTCATGCCTGTGTACTTCCTGTGTCAAGCAAACCCTACCAAAGGAGTGGTGGGTTAAGTGATGCGAATTTGTTGGGTTTAAGTGATGCGTGTTGGGTCTAAGTGATGTGGTGGGTCTAAGTGATGCGAATTGGGTGGGTTGAAGTGAGTCTCCTACCCAAGGGAAAGCTGCAAGAAGCACACTTCTTTGCCCACACTGGCGCAGGTCAAGGAACTAGGTGCTCTCTTCGCCGGGAGTTGTCCAATGCCACCTGCAATCTTCGACTGACCTCCAGCCCCAGTCGTTTCCCGAAGGCTTGGCCCTTCTTGAAGGGAGTGCTTTGGTGATGGCGTGGTGGCTGCAGATGTTTGAAGCAATGAGAGCTGGCAACTCCTCACGAGTTCGGCTGCTTTGGGAGTGCAGCCAGACAGTGACTATCCGCCTGAGGGTTGGTGGCAGCTTGGGCCAGCTGACGTTGCATGCCATGAAGGGCAGTGAGGATTTGAAGCTGCAAGAGAAGCTCTTGGCTGATTCGATTCTTACTTTCAGCTCCAGGTTGGCAGTGTTGCTGCGAGAGATTTCTGAGAAAACAATTCCAAAAAAACTTGTCAAACTCGATCAGGCGATGGGTAAAGACCAGAATGCGTCCGGCAAAAAAGTTATCGGGGATGATGCCTGAAGGGATGCAGTTCGATACCTGGGGCGGTATCCCAAATCAGCAGAAGTAAACAGACCGCCAGACTTGGAGAGAAGACGGCAGCTCCAAAACAGCTGCGGAAAAAGCAGGGCAGCAGCCTTTGCTCGCAAGCGCGTCCTTCAAGACAAGTGGCGGGCCTCACCGACACTATTTAGTTCCCGCTTTTACCAGCAGTGGCGATTTGAGGGGGAAAGTGCCCTGCATGTTGCGAAGCTGACCGGTGGCTACGAAACTAGTCGCTAGGTAATTTAGACATCTCATTGACAGAATTTGACAGAGAATTGTGGAGGCCTGCCTGAACATGTATGTCGTGCTTCATCATATTTAGCAAAGGTGAGCTCCCACTGTGTGAAGCGATAGGGAACCTTGAGGAGCGATACCCCCTTAACTGATGACCATGGAATCAATACCATGCTGAGACCGTTGCACATATGATCTTCTTCATGGGTCTAGTTTATCATTAAGGACAGTGAGTAGTAAAGATGAAATTAATTCTGATAAATTTTGATTGGTTTGAGGCTGAACATGCACCAAGTAATGGAAACCCTGCAAATGGAACCCCAACATGAGCAGGTTTCATGGAGGGATGTTTGTCAATAAGAGAAGAGGATTGGTTATACTTCTAACTTATAGCTTAGTTTATGTTGTCAGCGCGGTGTGGACAAATTGGGCGGAACACGTTCAAAAGGCTGACCTTTTTGATGTTGAGGAAGGGGTTATAAGAGGCTTTACTACTCTGGAACCGTCGTGAACCATGAGGTCCAGTCAACTATCAACTGGATATAACTGGATATGGATTTAAATAGTCAATAATCAAATATGTCCTTTATATCTATAGTTCATGAGGGCAATTCGAATCACATTGAGCATTGATGACAAACAAAGTCTTTGGAGAGGATGGTTTGCAATTTTTTTGGAACTTGTTTAGGGGACTGTTCTAGAAGTAGGTGTTCCCTACTTAGCTAAAATTGGTTTATAACTAGGTGAACTAGTGAACTAGGGTGTATGGTAAAAAATATATCTCTGCTGATCTCTAATGTATTTAGATGGTTTTACACACAATTTATACAAACATTTGGGCGCAACTCACAACCTCGTAGGTTTTTTGTCCGTGTGTGAACTAATTGAGGTTCTTAATTCGGTATTACTTTTGGGGTACTATAACGGTTTTCCAAATATTCCAGTACAACAAGACACGAGCACATATCAGATTTGGTTTGGGAAATTGCAAAAAAAGGCCACAATCTGAGATTTGCGCCAAAAACCAGCCGAGGCATTTCCTTCAGCCCTTGGGATATCAACTGATCCTTTGTGGCCATAGTTTGGGTGCTGGCACGGCCTGTTGCCTCTCCAAGATCTTGCATGATCGGCACCTTGTCAGTTCGACATTTCACATGGACCCCCCACAAGATGGATGGCTAATGATGGCTATAAGTCCAACGGGACCTGATTCTCCAGACTCAATCGTCAGATTTGCTGTGATCGTTTTTTTTTTGGGGGGGGGAAACGGGGAAATCAGTAGGCAGATTTTACTGTGGATTTTCTGCATTTTTGGGGAAACGGCTGTATTTCGGGATGTCTAAGCCTTCGGGGGCCTTGAAGCAAATTGAAATGGTTCAACCGTTGAAGTTTGCTACCTGTGGTAGGGATCCTGGCATTAACAATGAAGGCATTTGCGCTGGGACGTGAACTGATTGTAGATTTTTGAGCAAAGTCCCCAAAAAATATCTAGTTTTTTTTGAATCTAAAGTGCATGTTGGAGTTATTTTGTTGTGAGTTTGGGCTGCCAATATAGAAAAAATGCGGCGTGGAAACCCTGTGGTTTGGCCAGAACTCACTATTTTTCTTAGCAAACCTTGGTGAATGACAAGTCAATGGGAATGGGATGGGAAAGTCAACTAACCATGTCAAAAAACAACTTTGGGGTTCAGGATAGAACATCAAACATTTAAGGTTTGTTTTTTTGTTTTTGTTTTGATGATGTTTTGATGCCAGGGCTTGTGATTTTGGTGGACCTTAGTGGACTTTCCCCAGCTGAGGTTATTCTACACCAGACCTCATATGCTCCGATGCTTTGCCTATGCCACACCTCCCTGCTTAGATAAAGACACGGCCTTGTCGATGGTTCCTCGGCATGGATAGATTCGCCATTTATGCTCGTATGAAAAAAAAATGGTAAACCCAAAAGCAAAACTACGTACGTAACATTCGGGGATGATTTTCACTATCAATGTATGGTAATATTGGAAATGGTCTATTATTTGGTTTACCACATTGGTGTTTTCGTGAAAGTACTTAGTTGAAAGTTGATGAAAACAATGGTGATTCGGACACCTAATGAATCAGCAGTCATGATATCCCAAGCGTCAGATGGTTTTTGCTACTCCGGTGTTCTTTTTGCCCTTGCCACCTGTGACCATTCTGCTTATCGAACTTCATCACCCTGGTACAGTGGAATCCCCACCATGGATCCAAATGAAATATCTTATCTATGTATGTTACGTGGTGATCCAATTTGGTGTCTACCGTTTGATTGGTTCATTCAAGGACTTGTTGTTGATTTCAAGATGCAGGCCGCCATGTTTACCAGGCCCTTTTGCAGTTAGCAAATTCAAGCAATGTGTATATATAGTTCTTGGTCGTATTGTGGCAAAGAATTCTACTCCCACTATGCTTCTTGACAATCATCTTGCCTGTTGGCTGGTTCCACCCATACCGCAGTCATTAGCCTGCAGTCAGGTTCCTTACACAACATCCGTAGTCCATCATGACGACTTTGTGACCCGGGTGTCTTAGTCACGGGCAAGGACATGGGAGATTTTCAGTCAGGTGCACTTTGTTTAATGTGGAAAGCCCAATAAAACCTACCATGATTACTTTTGTACAACCTATCAATATGGTGATTTGGGGATGGTTTATGGCATTACCACATGGATTTCGTCGGCGTAGCTTGGAACATCCTCTTGGACATTTGCCGTCTCTGTGAGGGTTTATTGAACCATCCTGACCCATTCTTGTGGATGAGTTGCGGACAATTTATATAAATTTATCATGATGTAACTGATGTAACATGACCTTGTATTCACATAAATCCCATGGATACCTGAATTTCCTGCATGTGATCATCTTCCTCTTAGATCTCGAAGCCAGCTTAGATTACCAGTACTTCCTTATTTTGGTTGAATTCCTTCTGTGAAGTCTGTGAAACCAAAAAGTTGTTGGCTTCACCGTTCTCAGCCATCTGCAACACCCCCCAGAAACCATGGCTTAGTAGGGGGGTTATACATATGGATGTGGGTCAAAATGGAAGACCTAGGGGACCACAGATGTTAGTCTAGTTTAGTATTAACCATCCATAATTTTGGGGTACCTAATTTTGACCCATACCCATATTTGGAAATGGAAGTGAGTCGAGGACAGGAGGATTTGAACCCACTACTGGTAGGCCACATGAATTTGTCTGAAAACACACTATCCCAGGTTCCCCCTTATTTCTATAAGATTTTCTCATTATTGTTCCCATGACGCCATTTTGATGTATCCCCAGCAAACATGGACAAACCTCCCAAAAAGCACCAAGTGAATCATTAAAGACAACCGTGTTGGCTAATGTTATTGGTGAATTGTACCATCAGATGAGTCAACATTTAAGCCCTAGGGGACCAGAGATTTTAGATGATTTAGGAATCATGTTTAGTATTCACATGTATTAACCATCTGGTAAACGTTTACATAACTATGGAAAATCACCATTTTATAGCTGGGTAAATCAACTATTTCTATGGCCATTTTCACTAGCAAACCGTTGGTTCTTCGGGCATCGCCCCAGGCTTCTCTCTATAACGCCAAGTACCTTGACTGGCGTAAGATATGGCTACCATGTCAGGGGCCGTTACACCAATGAAGTGGCAGCATGCAATAGCTATTTCATGATAGATTTGATAGGTTAGTTCACATAACTTCAATTCCTGATTGCTGTGTGGAGATCAAATATACAGTCTATCAAGTCTATAACCTAAAACTGGGGGGCCATTTTTGTAGGAACTTACAGCAAATACCGAAGGCCTTGGATATGGATTTACTGCTAAAAGGCTCACAACAGCCAAGGAATGTACAAAAAACAATTGGAAAGGTGGTGATGTTCAAACACGTATCTGGTTGTTGGTTTCATGTTTTTTTCCGATGCAGTATGATGACTTCCAGAGGACCATCATTGTAGATTTCTGGGGAAGTTCAAACCATCGAGCTTAGACGAAACGTGACCAAACTGCATGCGGTGAAAAACATGGTTTAATGATGTTTAATGTGGTTTATATATGCGGAACATGTCAACTGATTTTATAGTTAATGTATAATAATTTGTTCATTTTCTGTTGCGTTATTCCATTTACATGACGCGGTTGATGTTAGCATTGATCGTGGAAATCCCTTGGTTTCTAGTTTCGGTATTTTCTGCAAGGCGTCTGTAGTTGCATCATGCCACAGTGGGGGGCATGTGTTCTTGTTGAAAAAAACGAAGATCAAGCCATCAAATTGTCATATTCAGGGTCCAAACCGATTTCGAGGAATGTGCTTGTTGTCACAACATCCAGCTGGTTGGTGGTTTGGAACATTTTTTATTTTTCCATATATTGGGAATGTCATCATCCCAACTGAGTTTCATATTTTTCAGAGGGGTAGGTATACCACCAACCAGCCAGGGTCAGAAGCATCCCACTTTGGACATCGTGCCTAGCTTCAGGTTGATGAGTACGATTTGGAAGGAAGCGAAGCGCTTGATGGACGATGACGAATTTGAGGACTGGGCCGGTCTGACAGATCCCAACGCTTTGGAGGTGCTTAGTAAATATCTGCAGCCTAGGATTTCTGTGTAAACAGCCGGCCTCCAGCACATTTCAAGGACAACTTGAAAGTGTTTTTTTCCTCAGTTGTTGGAAAAAACACCACTGTGTTCCTTTTTATGGTCAACTATTCCAAGGACAAAACAACAGCACGGAGTCCGCGGCCAGGAGTGTGACCCGTTGTCCGTAGTGCATCGCTTGCAACGCATCGTAAAGTTGGACCCCAAGGATGATTTGTTTGTGGCAGGCCCTGCAGCGAAGGGTCGCAGCGAGATTCTTTTTTATGGTTTTAAAATGTTTTAAGTATCATTAAATTCATTAAATATATGATATATGCCTATAAACATAGGCTTATAATTCCATAAATGGGCTGACTTTCTCACTTGGTATTTCGGATGTGCATCCCACATCATCCCACTGAAACTCCTGTGTGGCCATCTATGTCCAGGTTTGTAGCGGAGCATTGTCATCCATCGTTTTATCGATTTTTGCGGGGTTTCCAAGCCATTGGATAGTAGTTCAACAGTTTGATGATGTGTCATTGTCAGAAGTCTCAGCATTTTGGTGATTAGCATCGGTTTTTTTTTGAAGGATCCAACAAATAACTGGCGAATTCTCAGCTTATCCAGTCCAGTTTCCGAGACTACTTGGATGGGCCATGGTTAGAAAAAAGGGTTGCTGTAGTCTTTGCTTCAAGAAACCAGTGAAAAACATAGTTTCACCAGGTATCTGTCACATGATTTCAAGATATTTCAAGGGACTAAGCCAGCTAGTTGTATACCAGATCTTGTCAGTTGACTGGTTCATCAAAGTTCATCTAATTTCATGAGGTGAAGGCCAAGGTCATATAGATGGTTGGTGGTTTGGAACATGAATTTTGTTTTCCATATATTGGGAATGTCATCATCCCAACTGACTTTCATATTCTTCAGAGGGTAGGTATACCATCAACCAGCCAGGGTCAGAAGCATCCCACTTTGTATATGTTTCAAAGGGGAAACCACCAACCAGTATAGGAATCATCCCATATCAACGTCCCGGCGCCGTTCGGCGCCATTGGGCTTTTCCGGCGCGCTAGGCCGGGTGGTGTTCGTCTACAAGTTGGGATACCCTCGGCGCAGGGATCCCGTGCAGTACAAGGCCACTACCAAGGTGCCGTGCCGGCGCTAAGATCCTCATGTTGTTTTTTTTTTAATAGGAATGTTACAATGTGATGCCCCCAAGATAGCTAAGTTGGTGAACATAACTCCAATAACTATGGTTTATGGTACTTATAACATCTTATAACTATAGTTACTGGGGCTTATAAACCAGCTTATAACTGGGGGGCCTCACATTGTATGGAATGTTGAGAATACCAATGCTGATTGGTGGTTTGGAACATGGCTTGTATTTTTCCATATATTGGGAATAGTAACCCCAACTGACTATTGACTAATATTTTTCAGAGGGGTTGAAACCACCAACCAGTCATGGTTTAAGAGTATGTTAAAACACCTATATACTATGAATATGTACATGTATGTACTAGTGTTTAGAATATTGTGTCAGTTTGATTTAATTTATGGTAATGAACCAATATCATGGCAATATATTATTTTATGATAATGAATATCCGGAACCATCCATGGCTATCTAGGAATATCATGGCAACATATCATGGGAAATAGTTTGAACATCGAATTGAATCGAGATATACGATGGGATACACCCTTTGGCAGGGAAAAACTAACGTGGCAAGCTGGGAAATTCTACGAATTTTCTGGGATTCATGGGTGGGAAAATCCTCGAACATGGCTAGAAAACACCATCCATTCGTATCAACTGCAGTAACGTAACTATGGCAGCCATGACAGATCATCATCTACCTACAAAATGTGATGAGTTCCATAGCGAAGTGTCACTTTACCAGAGCGTAGCAACCACCAAATGGATAGAAACTAGTAACTAATAAAAGTTGGTTCTGAAATAATGGTTCAGGTTCATATTATATATTACGGTTCTTTTTTGGGGGATTGCTCTCGTGTGTCCTGAAATCCCTTGGTTATGGCAGCTTTCACTTATCCAGGACGATTCGATGGCCATTGGTTGTCGTATCATGGTTTGGCTTTGATGCTGATTTGGAATGATGGGAAACAACTGCAAGATGTTTTGGGAAACTTGATCCTGCTTCACTGATTGTGTCCATGCCTTCCTAGTTACTGTATGCGATCGTTAGACCGGCTTCAGATGTGTCAACAGCAAAGTAGCAAATTGATCGGGGTTCCCGGACATGTGGTACTTGAAGCACAGTACTTTACCTTAGACAAGCAAGGTTGAGAGATGCGTCATATTAGTGAACACACATATATATATATATATGTATTACACATTGTATGGCATTGACAATTGACACACATTGTGTACGCACCATACAAAAAGTGCCTCGCAGTTCTAAGTTGTCTAAGTTGGTTCACAAACACATCAAGTTGGTTCACAAACACATTTTTTCACAAACACATCTAACCAATCTTGTTTTATGTTCCATAAACCTAGCACTCAAGCTACTTCTCTCAATCAACTCAGCTAACATACAGTAAACAAAAGATCCCAACTTGTTGGTTGCCTTCTCCGGTGTTTGAACGTTGCTGGGAGCTCCCAAGGCCCCAATGAGATCTATTGAGCAATGATTTGTACCAATCCAGACAGTTTTTTCAGATTTTGAGTTGGTTCTACCTTTGTTTTTCTATAAAATACAATAATACATATGTATATGTGTATATATATATATATATACGTACGTGTGTGTGTGTATGTGTAATCATCCTGAAGTAGACATATACTATGGAAACAAATCAGATAAAGTGCAACTTACTAAACAATAATATGGCCATGTATTGGATTATTAAAATAAATAAATGGCCATATATTGTATACATACATATTAGATGTTCCTTTTCTCTATCTACTTCCGGAAGATCTAATACGCCAGGATGGGACTCTGAGCCGACTTCGATGCTTTTCCTTCTCCCGCCTCTTGGCGCGCTGAACTTTAAAAGGAACATGGGGTATGGGGTTAATTGTTCGATGGGATCCAGAGATTTTAGTTTAGATAGTTTTTGTATCTTTTAAATTTTAAGCATCCCATTGAGTTTTTGGTACCTAATGACTCTATATACCTATATGTCTTCAGAAGTGGATACTCGAGAAATGGTTTCCAGCACAGCAGGTTAAAGGTACACGCAGGTTAAGATCTTGCAATCTAAAAATAAAGATGTAACTAGCACACATGGGGTCTTTAATCACCAAATGTATGTTTGTTTTTTTAAAAGAACAATTTTAGTCATCTTAAAGTCTTAGTAACATTAATTATTTAACAAAATTGGGAAAGTACCAATGGTATACCAATGACATTGGGTATACCATGTGAGGCATTGGGTATACCTTGGAAAGTGACTAATACCATTATAAATCCCACTACATTCCATGGTATACCCAATGCCTCACATTTGTACCGCGCTTACTAGATGCAGATGACATTTTTGCCGCGCCCCATGTCTCCAAGTCACAATGGGCTGCGGTTATGGCCCGTTTTTTGAAATGGGCCTTAAATGGGATTATAACTCCTGTAAGTAGCTGGTGATATATTACATTATTTCGTGATTTCCCATCATTTTCCTAGCTGTTAAGGGCTAGAACTGCACTCCTTCAGATCCAAAAACGGTCGCCTTCCTATTGGTTTAGAGCTATAAGTGTACTTTCCCAGCAGCCAAGGAACTTCCCTGACGGACCACAGTTGTTCCAGATACATTGCTGCGCTGGAACAGGCTGAATGGTGGGTGAAGAAAGGCAGTCGTTTTGAGCAATATATTTGGGAGGTAAACGTAGCTTGGGTAGAAATGGGGAGTGCAAATGGAGGTGCACATATAGATTGTTTTTAGTTTTTATTTTACACATATATATATACAGACGTATATGACTACATGTTTTTGGTGTGTATATATAAATATATAAATATGATTCATTATGATTACACATAAATTTATATCAATATTGTATATATATATATAGTGATATATCAATACATTTAAATATATAGTGATATATTTATATATATCAATATATATATACATATATATATATATATACATATAGTGATATATAAATATATATATAGTGATATAAACATATTGTTATATATATAGTGATACATATATATATATACATATATATGCTTATCAAGAAATAAATAAATAAATAAATATATATATATCAATACATATATATACACACCTAATTATATATCAATATAATCATATATAAATATAATTAGATATATACATATATTTATATATACATATACAGATGACTCATTGACACAGCCATGTTTTTTGAGAGGCACCCCCATGGAGTTCCAGGTCAAACTCGCCATGTGATAATGATGAGGAGAGGGACTGGAGCAACGAAGTAAGACTACCAGAAATAGTTCCTGGAGGAACCATTTAGTCAGAATTCATGGTTGATTTGTTTGGTTCTGTGGGCCTTAATGCTAGTTAACTTAGTTAATCAAAAACACACCATGTTCACACCCGCTTGTAATCAAAGCCGACAATAAACAATATCCCATTTATATATGTCCATTTATACAGTATCCAGACAGTAACATTTTGTCCTATCCAGACTGAAGTTGGAATATCTATTGCCAGTTGTGGTGTCCGCCGTGTTTTTTTGGTTCCCACAAAATAGGCATAAATCACCGAATGAATCACAATACCAATCACCAAAACAATCCATAGTGATCATGATATAAATCACCACAATCTAAAATCCACATCAATCACCACTAAATACCATGAAATCGCAATGAAGTCACCATAAAATCACCATAAAACCATCCTTCAATCGCATAAAACCGCCATGGAATCACATCAAAATCACCATTCGCGTCTCGTTCGGAGGTGGCCTCGCGCCTCATCGGAACCACTGGCCGAAGTGCTGAAGAGTTCCAGCCATGGGGCGAGGCGCGCGCGCAACCATTGGTCGCCGCTCATCAATGGCTCATTCCAATGAGTTCTAATGGTGGTTCAATGGTGATTTGATGGTCCATTTCATGGCGATTTGATGAGAATTAGTCGGGTCTAAAGGTGATTCAATAGGATTTACTGCAGGTTTAATGCTAATTTAATGGGATTTAGCAATGATTTTATAGGATTTAATGGTGATTGGCTGATTGAAGGAGGAATTTAATGGTGATTCGATGGGATTATTTATGGAATTTAGTTGTGTAGCTAAGTTAGTTGAAATAAGGAGGTTACTGTCGGGTCTAATGGTAGATAAATCGAAGTAGCTAGAACCTGTTAGTGGGGGTTATAAAGGGTTATCCCATTTGCAACTGCACAACAATCAGGGTTTTGTCCGCCTCATTCGTAAGGGCTGATTGGAGTTCATATTCCCAACCTTGGATAGTTTGTCTAATCCTTTTAGTTTGTGGCTATAAATGGAAAGTAGCCACAGCCAGCAACAGAGTATATAGTGTTTTGTGGACTTGCAAAGGTTGACCATGTTAATCTCCCCTATGCATAAGTAAGGCATTGTTTCTTTGGGTACCTTTGGAGATGCAGCCTAAGATTTCCATGATCGTTGCTTGGTTCTTGACCATCCGAAATTTTCTTAGGCGAAGCTGAGATTTTCTGGGAACTTGGTTTGGTTTGGGTTTTACTAAAGATATTGGAGGAAATAAGGAGCCGGGCATGCTGATTAATCAATTAGAGTCAAAAAGTCTAGTTGCCTGAAGCAGAACCACTGGGTAGTTTTTGTTTTCGACCATACAAAAATGTTTTGATATACTGTTGTTTTTGTTATGTTCAAAGATATGTTCCTTTGGCCAATGGGAAACCATCTGACAGGAAGCAGGGCAAGTTGTTTGGAACCAGCTCTCTTCTCCTCCTTGTGCCAGCTCATGCCTGTGTCGATCAGAAAGGGACATGTCTTTTCCAGGTGAAATGTATGTGTATATATGATGTGTATACATATATACAACTATTATATTATATATATAATAGACGCTGTACATCTTGTATACAGATACAATCAGATATATGTGGACGTATGTATACTGTATATACATCTGCCTATTTATGGCAATTGTAGATTGTTATAATGGCAAAGGCATTGTGCGTTCAATCTTATCAACCACAGAGAGGAAAGCAACTCAGTCATACGATCAATTCTGCGGTTGCTGTTGTTCGGTACACTGGCTTTTGCCCGTTATAGGTTTAGCCCTTTGCAGTTTCTCAGTGGCTGATCTCATGATATATATATATATAACACCAACTAGTGTCAGGAATCCCATTTAAGGCTGTGTTTTTGAGGCCATAAATAAGTGCAGGCAAAAAAAGCAAAGCCCCGGAAGGGAGCCTTTGTCATCGTGCCAGGATAAGCAAATTGGGCCACAAGACGCTCCACATTGCAACATTTTTTTCGAGGACAGCCTTGAAATAGGAACAAAAAACGTGGTGCTTCCCGGTGAAATGTGTGTTGGTTGATCTTTTGTTAATTTGGTAACCCAATTACTTTAGAGTTATATCAAGTTATATCTGCAATGAAATGTGGGTAGATACATGCAGTAGTTAACCTTAGTTATATATATATACAGTATATATATATATATATACCACAAGGAACTTTAATTGTGTATATATATATACTGGTTGGTGGTTTGGAACATGTTTTATTCTCCATAATATATTGGGATGTCATCCTTCCCATTGACGAACTCATATTTTTCAAGATGTTTAAAACACCAACCAGACTATCAATCAAGGAAATTTCACTGGCATGTGGCTATATATGTGTGGAAATTATCGAGACTCTAGACCCAAGATCACTGTTTTCCATATCTTCAACATGATTTACTGGATGATCATTATTTACTGGATGATCATCCTTTTCCCATTTTTCTCATTATTTTGTGTCCTTGTTATATATATATACACACACCATTAACCCAACAGTTCACCGAGACAAATAGGCCAACTATTTGAGGAGTGGGAGGCCCACCCTTTTTTGCTCTCTGGTTCTTCGGGTCCGGGCAAAGCTGGAAACCAGATGAACATTTGGATGACTGGAGTTTATTTTTTAATTGTTACCCCCATTTCATAGTATTTTCTCATCAGAAGTATATGTGTCATATAGTTGGCGCATCATTTTCGAGAAAGAAGTATGGCATATGACTGGCGCATCATGTGGTTGGGCCTTAAGTAGCTTTGGATCTATGGTTATATGGTTCCACTGGGAATAGATCAACCCAGGAGTGGAAACAAGCTGACTCTAGTGGTGAGAAGCGCGGACAAGGTTTATATATATATATATGTGTATATACAACCATATATGCATATATATATATATATATTATACATGTATACCTAATATATCAATAGGGCAAGTATAGTATATATATATAATTATATACATATTCTGAGAATATTCTGCCACGGGGTTCAAAGAACTATAGTGTCTAACTTTGCCCATCAGGACACACGTTTCTCGTCTCCGCAACCTCTTCCCTGCGGGCCCCCGGTGACTCCGGTGCTGCCCACGTTGTTGACATCACGTCAACCACAGGGACTCCACGATGGCAAGAGCCAGTGTTAAAATAAGGCCGTTGCATAAACTCAAACGGCAGATCCATGTGATATAGTGGAAACAACTTCAGGAATAGATGTGTGTCTTGCTTTTCTTGATGATTGGATTGGATTTGGACATTGGTTCCATGGCTCCTTTGAGTTTCTGCGATTCTTGCGTGTCATGGGTTTTATGTTGTGGTCGCTCAGTTGTGTGGGGTCCAGAACTAAGTGGATATAAGTGGATATATGTTGCCATAGTAGGTGGTTATATCCCAACTTAAGGGAGATATCGTATACCATTCTACAGAAAAAAAAACTACCATGGTTGGTCAAAAACTCCGCATTTTAGGGCGGCCTTTTCCACATTTTCAGCTTGTTTTTGAATGGTCGTCGGCCTTGCCTCCCCACTGGCTCCAAGACTGTAAAGCATACAAAACAACGTTGAGAAAATCTGAGTCAGCACGGTTTTCCTATCTGTTCATCGTTAAGATGTTGCGATATCTTGCTGCAATAGCAAGTCCCAAATCACTTGCAATATGTGCGTATCAGGTTGCCCTTTTTCAAGTTGCACAAGCATGTTCTACTTTCAATTTTTACGACTGTTATTTGGGCCAGATGTGCCTAACCGACCAACTTCAGAAACGAACGAACCCGACAAAACACCCTGCCGTCGTGGGTTTCTTTGGAACCCCGTAGGTGTCCATCAGGAGGATTTAGGGTATCGCTAGTGGCCTTCTGATGCTTTCATGGAAGCAGTCCGGGATCTCAGAAGGATGGGAGTGATGGGATGGGCAAAAATCACGGCCCGACCCGTCCAATGGCGTCCAATGGCTTGGGTGGTGAAAGAAGAATTTGGGGACCACGCCGATGTGGTGTTTCCCAAAGGGCTTTGGGGACTCACATCTGCATTCGCACATGATTGACTATGTTAGTGACTATGTATTACTATGGGTCAGTTGCTGTCAGTTGCTATTGATAGACTACAAAGACGCACTTGGAACTCATTAAATGTGCCACAGCTTCCAATTTGCAAGCTGCTAGTTTAGCAGCAGCAAATATATCGTATATCCTCATGAATCACCACTAAATCATTGTTTAAAATCATCATACAATTCAATCATCCTATCCCGTGAATGTAAAGCCCCCATTCAGTGGGATTAACTCATATAATTATTATCTCGTATAATAAGTTATCTCCCAATATAATAACTACTAATCACTTATAACTTATAACTGTATTGGATATATATAAAACCACTAGTTATATATTAGTGATTATGAGATAACTGCTATATATATATATATCCCAGTCACATAACCATTAATCACTATTGATCACTATTAACCACTTTTTTTTTAGCATTTTTCGATCACTTATATCTCTTATCACTGGCAAAAATGGCACGGATCGATCCCCATGGTGAAAACACCATGCCATCCCCATGCCCCGTGGCAGGCGGAGGAGACCAAGAAGCGCGCTGCCTTGTTGGCAGTGTCCCCCATCTGCGCCTTGATTCCTGCTGCGGTGCTCACGCTGGTGGCCGTACCTTGCTGCTGGATTTCTGTGGAGAAAATGGTGGATTTCATGGTGGATTTTGTTGGAATTCATGGTGGATTTTATGGCAAAGTTAAGGGATGTAATTGGAATGGATGGTGATTTCATGGCCTTTCTTTTTGATTTAATGGTGCTTTTTTGGAAATGAATCTGATTTAATGGTGGGTGTTATGGGATTTTATGGTGATTCAATGGTGATTTGATGGGAATGAATCTGATTTAAAGACGATTTAGCAGGATTTAATGATGGTTGTATGGAATTGTATTGTCATTTCATGGGATTCAATGGTGATTGGTAATTTTCCAATAAATGGAAAATCATCGAACTAAACAATGTGCTTTTTTTTGTTGCCAAGTTTGAGTACCAGAGGTTAATTAGCAGAAATTGGGAGGTTTGACTTCGGAAAAAATGATTTCAGTTATGTGTTTCTTTTCTTGTGAGATCATGGAGTTTCAGCATCTTTCAGCAACAAAGACATGAAACTGTGGAAACAACAGTTGGCACTGTATATATTCAACCAAATATATTGCTTTGTCAGATTAACATTCAATGTCTCAACGTATTGCAATTTGAGAAAGAACATAGACATGATGATGATGATGATGATGATGATGATGATGATGATGATGATGATTATAATCATGATGATCATAATCATGATGACTATAATCATGATGATGATGATTATGATGATGAGGAGGATGAATGAGGATGAATGAGGATGAATCATGATGATTGATGATTATTGATGATGATTTGCGACAATGGTTCTTGCGACGTCGCATATGTGAAATTAACCACCTACGGAAAGATGCTGAACCAAGAGACACATGAATCATTGGAACACTTGCCAAAAATTGGAAAATGGTGTTGTCCAAAAATGATGGATATGAAACCATTTTTCTCATGGTTTCTTTATTGGAAGATAAAGGGGTTTGACACATGTATAAATAGCATAAAAGAACAACTAATTTCGCACATAAATGAATAAACATATGTATGAACATATGTTTTACATACATGACAACATGATAATGGCTCCCGCATGCTAAGAACCTGGGGATGTTGATTTCCCGAGTTTGGAGACCCTGGGGTCTTTCATTGGAGGGTACTCGTTTTTTTGCATTTGAGGCAGAGGGGTCGTGATTCTCAAGGCGGTAAACATTTCAGTTTATGGAGGTTTACATTCTTAGACTTAGAACGAAAGGGACTCGGGGCTTCAGGCAAAAACAAATCCCAATAAATAACATGGGGATTTTAGTGAAAACAGTACAAATTAAGAATGACACAATGGACTTCAGCACCAAAACTGGCGATTTGATCAACACAGATACTGAGAGTCTGAGAGTCTTCAATATAGCAAAAATAAAAAACAAACTGCTGTAACACATGACACATGATCAATAATACTCCGGTGTTAAGCAACATCAAATCCAACAATTTTCACGGCCTTGGGCAAAGTGTACAATTTCACAAGGACCAAACCCTGCCACCGATGTTGGCGCTGAGATCTTACAACCCTGGTGGACGACGAGACAAAATGTTGGTGGCGCTCAGTGGGGGACTGGTCATGGTGACGCTGGGTGAACTTCATCCACCATAGGACCATAACAAACTGGGACCTCTAGCGAAGTTGAAGTATAACTTTATGGCGTGACTGGGCACCACCTTTTAGGTATATAGCTTTATTAGAGGCCTAGTAAGGGCTAACTATCCCCAGATGGCAGAACTCTTCAGGTGAATTGCATACAACTCATGGAAAAAAACAAGGAAATTCATTGGACTGAAACACAAAATCCAGAAGGTTTTGTAGACTTCTGTAGCCCGATATGAAACATTGAGGACTGATGAAACATGAAGGACTGAACACTGATTTTTATAGCCAAGTTAATGCCATATGTTGATAAATGCAGCGGGTATCCATTTTCAGATTTCAACAATAGAAAACTGAAACTGAAAATTGACAGCATGATTTTACGCACCAACAGTTATCAGCGCTGATGTAGGTCCTTAGGTCAAAGTGTGTCAAACCCTTCTGGTAAACTAAGAGTTTGCTATGGAAAATATCCATTGTTTATTGGTAAATCCACGATTTCAATGGGCCATGTTCAATAGCAAACTGTTAGTTTACCAGAGGGTAACCCATTGGACTTGCCGTTTCGAGGTTCTCATCGGTAGTTCACAGACCCGGCCCAGACAAGTGGTTTTGAAACAATTTTTTGAACATTAAACAACGAAGAAAAGAGGGGAGAGTAGGGAGATGGCACTAAAATGTGTTTTCTTAGGTTTGTTTCCCTGATTTCAGTCTCTAATTGACTGGGGCATTCGCCAAATAATTGTATGTTTCCAGGTTTACATGCTTACGATGGTTTATGGTAGATAGTATGGTAGATCGTAGATATGTCATATCGAAATACATGGATGAAATAACGAAAAACTGGCATTTTTCTGAAGGGCCCCACATCCCAGAGGATTGTGGAAGAGCGAAGCCTACATTGGGCATGTCCCCGCAGTTGGGTGTCATACCCCATATCGTCGAGCAGATGGCCCCCAACGTGCCAGTGCTGCCCCCAATCCTGTGCTAGTTTGGTTTATAGATGAACGGTTGAGTTTGTGATAGACACAATATCCATGATATACATCATGATACAATGTGGGGCCCCCCAAATGTTATATGATGTGACGTATGTAGGTTTATAACATTTTGTATAACCCCATCTCACTAGTTCCTTATTTTTGTACCATAAACCTTGTAGAACCCCCGTTTGGCTTAAGACTGCTTTTGCCGTTTTGGTGCAGGAGGGGGGGGGGTATTGGTGCACGGCTGGTGCGCGGAAAAGGAAAATAGGGGCAAG
>Ga0126342_10009277_pt1 | contig 17633 bp, 9 predicted proteins | sample Cyp1metagenome_FD_92528 | JGI IMG/M metagenome (GOLD analysis project Ga0126342, IMG submission 92528) | Coral microbial communities from Lord Howe Island, Old Settlement Bay, Australia - Cyphastrea 1 metagenome | ecosystem: Host-associated > Invertebrates > Cnidaria > Coral ... | reverse complement strand
GCCGTGGCCGGCATTTCGCTTGCAGCTTGGGAGCTTGGATTCGAACTTGAGCAGAAGCTGAGTGGTGAAAAGGTGTGGCCGCCTTCCATTTGCAATTGGGTGTGGATCCTTAGCACTTGGGCTTCTGGTTGTGAACCAATCACAATATATATATATATATAAGTATGCGTATATATATATATAAGTATGTGTATATATATATATATTGACAATATATGCGTGTTTCTACTGCAAGCGTCTGCGTGTCCAACTCCCAAACGCCACATAAAGGAGCGATGTTAGAGCCCGGGCAGTTTTGCTGCAGAGCAGCTCACACTAGGTCCCAACTTGTCACAATCATGAATGTAAGGGATTGTGGTATAGCATAGCAGGCATAGCAAGCTGCTGCTACATCCCTATAGTTTTCCATGTTTTTCGCAAAAGGGCAGTGAGACACTCAGTGGTTACTCGAAAATTGCATGGCAGATTTCAAATTTCATTACCCATTCGCTTATATATTGAGTTCTGGGATTTCCCAGCCATGGACTCCAGGTGCCGTGTCATCGGTGGACGCTGTAATCTGGTGGATACTGACGAGATCAAACCTGATAAGTTGAGGAGTGTGACCACCGGTGGGACATCACGATTTGTGGTGCAGTGAGGTATGTCTTTGTCATCCGAAAAAAAAAATCAAAAGCTGTGTTTGTTTTCCGGTGCTGGACAATTTACCCATGGATCACAATTTTCTATATATATATATATATATGTCGGATGTATATCCGATTTTCAGATACGCCTGTATGTCCAAGACGCTGGGTACACCTTGGTTTGGTGGCTAGCTTGATAGTTATGATTTTAAGGGAATTCATGGTGTGCAACTCCACTTTTTTTGGAGTTCGCATGCCCACCAGCATGAACCCCCAAATGGCATATGTGCCTAACAAAAGTCATGTTTCATGGGGAAAAAACATGGTCCGCGCTATGAGATGTTTCATGGACCCAAGCTGCGGAAACCCCAATTTTTCTTGATAGCCTACTAGTTCTACTAGGGAAACCTGTTTCCACATACCCTCTGGTAAACATACAAAAAGCTATTGATAGCAAGGCCATTGAAATAGTTGATTTACCCATTAATAGCATGGTGATTTTCCATAGTTATGTTATTTTACCAGAGGGTATACGTGCTGCTTACCTCCAAGTTGTTGGTTTCTTCGCTGACCTGATCCAATCCCAAAGGTTTGCGTTGCCAGGACAGATGTCTTTGACGGACCTTTCCATTCTGTCAGGAACTTGACGGGCTCAGAAATCACGGAAACGACCAACCCAGATTGACAACAAGAAATGTGATAACGGGGGCACAGGAGGTCTTGAAATTCTGCAGCGTTGCTGATTAGAGGCTGTCCCTAACTTTCAAAAAATGCAGTTACTGTGCATTTTGATGATGGCTTACGCAGGTTTTTATGCACCTCTATGCGTGTTGCATGCCAATAAGCAGACATATGTTTTCCCATAGTCCAGTTCACACCCAACGGAAATCCCAAACAACCAGAAATGTGTGTTGCTTTGCCAAATTGTCAAGGAATCTATTCTGCCTCCCAGTTAGTATAGGTTGGTTTATAAACATTATATATATATATATCTCTCTCTCACCATTCATTCTTTAGAAATGATTTGATATTATATCCGCCATATGTATATATATATATCTTGTGTATCATATGCATATATTATACACATATATATATAACATAAATCATATTTAGTCACGGTTTCCATATCTACCATAGCTGCATGGTTTTATCATCGATATTATCTATATGTTCATGGATGTTGATGGGCGTAATGGGCACCAACTTAGCCATATGAGGATTGGGCACCAACATCTTAGGCAGCGTCAGCCATCCAGGTCTTTGGTGACCGGGTCAGCACTCTTGGCAAGCCGTGCCCCGGACGATCCCATCGTGTCCCATCTGCGGGGCCGAGTTGTGCCGAGTTGTGTCCACGCAGGTACAACGAAGTGGTTGTCTACGACAAGGAGGGTTTTGCTGGGAGCGGCTGGGGGCTGGATTGGCAAGTTTTGCCGTTACACAAAGGTCTGACAACATAGCATACCATATCCCTCACCTTCCTCCACAACGTTCAATGAACCGCATAGTTATGTGTATATATATATATATTATATAAACCTCGTCTTTGGATTTCAGAAAGCAGTCCTATCTACATAGCAGAGGCAGAAACTGTTTCAGGTCAAGAGAGTGAACCAACACTAGTGGCTCAGTCGAAATGCGATTTCGGTAGCCGAATTGATATGAAGCGTGGGTGGGAAATGATGGGAACCCAATATGAGAGAAACGATTCTGCTATAGTTTCAGTTGCAAATTACAATATCTGAAGCATTTTTTTTTCTAGATCATTGCTGTGCAGTTAGTCAGTTTTGAGGTGTGAAAACAATGGGAAAAGCGTGTGAAAACGCGGAAAAACGTGAGCACCATCAAAACATGGGATGTGTGACCACATTATGCTTTGACTACATAGAGTCTAGAGCTTGAGCTAGATCGAAAATCTGGTGTGACACTTTGCTCATTACCTTTTTGTGTGGAGCGTGTGCGCCGCGGATGCTATTTTTAGGGTTCAAGAATGGCAGGCTAAAGGGAAGGGAACTTTTTCGAACCCCACGAGGCAGATATTGCTTATTCTGCATTCTTGATTGCAATCAAAGTCAGTTTCTGCTCCTTGAAAGATAGTAGTGATAGGAGTGAAGTGATGGGTTCAGTAAAGACATGAAGTTAGTCCATCCAGCACCTCAAAGCTTTTGGTGGAAGGGTCGGGTCTGGTGTCATCCCAGCACTGGTGTTGAAAGAGGACCAAACCTTTCCGGAGTATCTCCTGGTTTACAGCCGCAAGTACTGACCTGGTCATGACCTTTTTCGCCGGTGAAAAGGGGCAACAAACGCGGAGAAATGCTGCGCTAAGAATCGCTAAGAGACAACTTGTTTGGCCGATTGATGTCTGGTGTTTCGGCAGTACCTGCTAGCCTTAACTGGTTGGTGGTTTGGAACATGTTTTATTTTTCCATATACTGGGAATAATAATCCCAACTGACTAATATGTTTCAGAGGGGTAGGTATACCACCAACCGGTTAAACAAAAAGATTACCGGTGCATTGGAACATGAGAAAATCATGGTGTTACGATTTCCACTTCCCAGGCTCTTCCGGGGATCTTTCGGGATACTTAAGGGGCCCAGTAGGCCCAGAATTGGAAGTCATGCGGCATGCGCCTTAAGAACAAACACCTCAGGGGGTTCACCCCGATTAGTGATTTTCATTGATCTTTTCGTGCTTAGGAAAAATTAGGAAGGGATTAGTCAGTCCATGCAGGCCACTGGCTCACTAGCAAGAAAAAAAATAGAAGCAAAGAATTATGTAGCTTGGAGAGCTTAGAAACCAAGCAAACTGAGGGCGTACAAGATGGACAAAGGTCATAATCAAATGGCCACTGAAATAGCATTTGCTGCACGCCACACAGCAAAATCTATGTCAGTCACAGGGTCCCACCTAGCTTTGCCCAGAAATGGCACTATTTCCAATTGATTGCATTTGTTTGTCTCAAACAAATACTCAATACCCCTGTAGTTTGTAAAATGAGGTTTCGAAACTTGGATTTTGGGGAACCCAATTTTTGGACCACAGTTCATCACCACTTCACATGTTCATCGGCATGTCAAAGCCATTAGCGCTTCCGGTGGTGCCCATTGTGCGACATCCCACCCGTCCAGCAGTGGTTTGGGCCGTTGGAAGTGCCTTGGCGCCGTTGGACCCGGTGGAGATCGGAATTCCAGGGGGCGGCACAGAGTCTGCTGGACTTCTGCAATCCTTACTTTGAAGGGATCAGTTCTGGGGCCCGTTAGGTCCATTAGGTGCAGACATTTTTTGCCAGTATCCTAGGACCCGCTGCACAATACGGACTGCGTAGCAAAGCCTAAAGCTACCTGGCCGTCTAAAATGGTTGGATCTATGTCCCTTCGCTCTGCATGCGCGAATAAAACTGGATAAAGGCCACCAGAGTCTTGGGACTATGCCAAAGTTCATCAAACACATTTGATGAGCTTCATTTCTTTTGCAAGTGGAATACCGATGTTTCATGGCTCAGCTGAGGTTCTACTTAAATGTGCATCACAATTTGCTTCGGATTATTGATCCAATCCCCAGTACTTATCATTATATATCCTGATATTAAATGCCCATCTTCCGGCCATCATTTAGGCCTGGATTTGTTCATGACTTATATACGGGGCCATAGCCATATGGGTGGCATTTGATGTCACACAGGGGGATGAGATTAACATTTTATGATGCCTCGGACATCCAAGTAGGTTTGTGTGAAAAGAGGTTATACCAAATTCCACTGATTAATCATCTTTATCCCTCTCAAAAATTGCCTTTGGTTGGGGTATCCCATATTTCTTGACAAGCTTATATATTTGCATGTGTGTGTGTGACTGTGATGTACCGCAAGTATCATTTTAAAAGAATACGGTGACCCTCCGAACCTACATATATCCTTCAAACCCAGGTCTTGCAATAAAAACCTAGGGCTTTGGAAAATCTAGGGTTCACCAACCCCTGCTAGCTAATCTCTGGTGTGATTTTGGTCTGTCTTGGGCAGTTCCAGACCCTCAAAAAGGGTTTCAGAACCCAGTTGAAAATCAATAATTTTTGAGCCAGTTCTGGAGGGAGGTCCGTACCCATATATTTAAACTACGGGTGCACATGGGTAAATCACGTACGGGTTGCACACGAGTTGCTGGAGGCCCAAACTTTTCGAAGTTGAATGCCTTGCCTTCAGATTCAAGAAAATAGCAAACACTAGTCTATTTAAGTCTATTTGACCCCACAAGTTCTTTGAATATTTGGATACGTTGGCCTGAAGAAGGGCGAGAATCAATGGGAATCAGAGGATATAAGGGGGAAACATGGAAAACCCAAGGTTTTGCGTGCAAACCCAGGGTTTATGGTTTGATCACGGGGGGACCAAGGGTTTTACTTTACACCCGTTTTTTTAAAGTTTAAGGGTTTTAAAGCAAAGGGTATATACATAAATCATATATATATATGTATAGTAAAAGGGGATCCTCACTACTTGAACAGCGCTATAACTTACTGGTGCTTATCAGGGAATTTTCGGGAATGATCCATAATCAGTAGTAATAATCATCCCAGCAACCCCCAGCAACCCATCCATTCGCTACGTAAAACGCATCAGTAAGATAACTAGGATCCCCATCTAGGCGCCATATCTTCCATTCAATGGATTGGTTTAAGGGACAATTTACAGGAAAGCCTTATATTTAATGGGAAAATCTATGGTTTCCGGTTAAGCTTTTCCCTTAAACCAATCCATTGATCCATGGAGGTTGTGTCTTCTTCTACGACCTCCAGCAGAAGACCTGCGCCCGACCACTAGGTGATGGATCCTCCAGCGCCATTCGTGCGCTGGATGCACGACATGACGCCGAGAGAGGGACGCTGACGTGGCTTACGGCAGGTGCGGCAGATGGGGCCACTTGGGGAGGATGGTGAACCTGGAGCTTAGGGAGGTTTTGCCATCAGAAATGGGGGCTTACCAGATTTTATTCCTAAAAAATTGCAGGTGGTTGGCTGAGGCAGTAAACCTGTCTTGTCATGCTCCTGTTTGCTTGCTTGGCATTCTGCCTTTATGTGTAGCAAAAATGTATCAGATATGTTATATATAGTCGCTTGTGCTATGTTTTTCTACGCGCATGCTGGGATATTAACAAAGGTTGGATATATATGATTCCCTGCACAGTTTTCCTGAGTTTGCTTTATGCACTTCGGCCACTTCGGCAAGCACACATGAATAGATGGAAAGTCAAAGATGCAACCATTGATCGAGGTGGGAGGACTGGGGATCAAGTCTCGCAAGCGCGAGCTGATGTGCTTAACCAATAAGATGTGTTTTTGATTGTGACTTTGCATTTTCTGGTTTAATTCCCGAATTGGTTTTAGGAAACCATAAACTATTTATATATATATATGTATATAGATCCCAGTTGCACTGGTTGCAAGCCAACTTTGCAAACGATCCGGGGCTCCACCTCGTTTTATGTAACATCCAATTAAATCACTTAAAATCATTATATAATCACCATGCATATTCATTCTTGTTGGTAAAATCCCATTTTAAAAAAATGTTGATATCTTTTTGGTACAACTTGATTTGTTGCCGCCATAGCCGTTACACGTATTTCGCCGAGGTGATGAGAAGTTGTTGACCACCTGGTTGGAAACTGAGGTGCCGAGAAAGAGAGAGAGAGAGAGGAAGGGGTGTTCAACGTGGGCGGTGACCATAGGTTAGATAGAACGGATAGATAAGACAGGATAGATACAATATAGATACGATATAGATAGATTGATTGATAGATAAGCAGGTAGATATATATATATAGAGAGAGAGAGATACTGGCAGATGGGATTAGATTCGACTGGAATAGATTAGACCCCAACAATGACAATAACGTTGTTAATGCGTTGGCATTGTGGCTAGATATATCGTGGACACGTGCAAGTGACTTGGGGCATATATACTAAGCGTATACATAAACATGATAGTAATAGGAAGAAGTTGGCAAACACAATGTATTTTGGGGTGTGGTCCCCTCGGGCCCTGAAACCTTGTGGCCACTAGGCAGGCGGACAGTGGCAACAACAAGAGCAGCTAAGTTGCCAGAAGAAACTCACAGCCGCCATTTTCGATGGCCGCTTGGGCGGCAGTGGCGCTGATGGGCAGGGAGTTAAACCCCTTTAGGTTCGGAGCTGAGGAGCTGGGAACCAGCTAGTATTCAATGGTTTCTGTTCATGAGCATGTTTTTTGATGAGTCATCAAATCGCACGAAGAGGGCCAACTTATGGCAAGCATCAAGCATCTATTTCGATGATTTAATTGGTAGAATTTGATAGGTATATGAATACGATTCAACATCTTCAACTACTGGCCTAGCTTCGACACTTGCAGCTTCAAAAAAACCCTCTGCCCAGTTTGGGTCGATGGGGACTGGAACGGAACGTCAGGAGATGGACGCATCATCTTTGCAGATCGTTTCGGAGATGTGTGCCGCTGGTCCGGGGGGGAGCCTGAGCTTCTCTCCAGTCATTTCGCCATCGTCGGGATCTGAGATCTGATGGGTTGAGGTGTACCGCAATGGCTGCAGTTCAAAATGGATCAAGAATGAGAAATGCCATGAAATGCCTCAATTTGTGGGCATGTTGATGAAAGGATGGGACATGATTCTTTACAAAGTTCTTCTTTTGGATGCCCATTGTAACCCAGAAGCAACACACTAATAGCAGAAGAGAAGCACCAGCAAGAAAAATACATCAAAACCGGATACAAATGCATGTTGCTTTTCTATGCGGCAGTATTTGTTGGCTGATCCGTGTCCTGCATTTCCTCAGTTAAACGGTAAACATTGGGCACCTATCAAGCAATTTCCCGGCAATCGGCAATGGGACATTTTTTGGTCATAACATGATATTCACACAAAGGAAAAACCATTACCCATTGCCGGGTTTGAGTTTTTGTGTGCTGCCATCCTTTTTGTTTTAATTTCATCACATGTTTTCTTCTGTGTTATGTTGAATTTGTTGATTCACAATTGTCATAATAACAGTTTCAGTTGAATTGAACATATCATACTGAACAATTTGTTGAACTGGTTTAATCCCCTCCCCCTAATACACAATATTCCACATAATCCCTTCCCCCTATTACTGGGGTTTAGTCATAGGGGGAAGGGATTATGTTGCATATGGAAGCACCGCATCAAGTTTTTCGGATCTGCCAAGGTGACGGCCTTGGCTCTCTCGCCGTGTCAACGCTTCTTGGTGGTGGGCGACAACCACGAGCGCGTGCGAATAAGCTGCTACCCTGAGGCAAGGTTGGTGGATGCTGTGGATGTTGGTGGCTTGGAGATCATGTGTGCGTTTGCTAGCGTTTGAATGTGATCGAAGTCTGAAAATGAAGAGTCAAATATCATTAAATATGAAATTATATCAAATTTACATCCACCGACTGGATATGAAGTTAGATTTCCTTTAATTAGTTTTTATGCCACAAATGGGAAAAAAACAATCAACAGCACCAACAGCAAGATATTTTTTGCGGACTACCAATGATCGACGATGATTATTGGTGACAATTATCAATCACATGTAGAAAACCATAAATATAATTTAGTGGCAATCAGGATATTCGTACGATCAATTTGTATTTCTTTTACAGGCGGCTTACGCGGACATCTGTGCATGCGTACATACGCGCAGCTTTTTAGTTTTAGATGTATCGCCGGGGAAGGTTGCCCAAGTTGTAAGGTGTAAGTGCACAAAATGGAAGTATAGACTGACATGCAACGTGTGGGTACTTGTGACGGGGGTACAGGCCTAGATATGTCGAGCGCAGATGTGCAGATGTTTGACAATCTGCTGGACATGGAAGTTTGTTCCACAGCAGCCTACAAAGGCTGCCAGGAAATCATGGTTGGTATAGCCAGCCCGTTCCAACCGACCGATGTTCAAATTGGGAAAGCCTCAGTCCCCAAGGTCAACAAGGTCTTAAAGGGGTGCCACCTCCTTTATTAGATTTTGCCACCTCAAAGTCCATGATTGATATATTAGTTATTAGAGTTTTCTCGCTAGAGATCGCCATTTCTTTTTGTTGTTAAAGTTCGGACACAGCCATTTTGGAGGGACACATATCTCATATACCCTCCGGTAAAACCAACAGTTGGCTATGGAAAATGTTAATTTTCATGGGGCATCATCATTTTTATGGCAAGTTTAGCTATTTTGACATAACCTGTGGGATGCTCCATGGATTTTCATGCTCCAGCATCCATGGAACTCCACGGATGCTGCAACACAGGCTGCTGAAATCCGTAGCTTTTGCTTCGGGCACCAGATGCAGATCACTGTCCCTCGCGGTTCAGGGAGTGCGGGTGATCCATGGAGGCTTTCGATGGGTTTGTTGGTTGATATCACAGAGGGTTAACTGGCTGTAATTCCATCCCCTACCCTATGGTTATGACATGTTATGACTAACATAGCCATGATATAGATGGCCCATTTATAGTTGGTTTACCTAGCTATAAAATGGTGATTTTCCATGGCTATGTTAGTCATAACCAGATGGTAATATTAAGCACCCCTGAATTAAATGGTCCCAAGTATGTGTAACCCCCCGGACCAACACCATGGTTTCTGGGTGTTTTTTTGAGACAAAAGTATAAGGTGAATCTTGGAATAATGAAGAGTTAAAGCCTCATGACAAGTGTACAATATGAGGGTTTGATAGATATAGTATAATCTATCTATCACGATATAATTACAATTTGAGATATCTATCTATCATGATATAATTACAATTGTTTGATAGATATCTCAGCAAATGGTGAAACAGGCGAAACAGGGTATTTGAATACGTATTCACCTTTTTTTAAATTTTGCATGGGCCCACAACTAACCTTTGAAAAAAACATGTTGCAGGGCAACAAAGATTGGCCATGCATACAAATGTGCCTGGATGGTTCCTACAAGGATATCATCGCTTGATAGAACCTGTTCTGGTTGGTGGTTTCAAACATGTTTTTATTTCCATAATATATGGGATAATCCTTCCCATTGACTAATATTTTTCAAGATGGCTAAAACCACCAACCATCTTGCATTGGGGGCATGTTGCTGGCCTTGTGTGCAAATTTGAATTGCAATCTCCCATAGAGACAAAACACAAAACCACATGAAGATCACCATAGATATGGGTAAAAATGGTTTGGAATTCAAGACATGTATATTCATATAAATAAATATATTGTACAGAAAGGTAGGTATTTATTAGTTTATTTATTTATGTATGTATTTATTATTATATATATATATATATATAGATGGATTATATAGATTAGATGAGATTGGATTGGATTAGATTAGATTAGATTGGATTGGATTAGATTAGATAGATAGATAGATAGATAGTGTTGCTACCCATCGCCCAGGCAGTGGCTTGCGAGAAGGACTTGCTGCTTTCAGCAGTGTGGCCCAGCGGGTGGCTCTATGGAGATCCTGCTGTTTCGTATATACCCTTTGGTTATTTGACATAGCCATTGAACATGGCCCATAGAAATAGATGGTTTACCTATTAAAAATTGTGAGTTTCCATGGCGAAGTGTCAAATAACCAGAGGGTAACCCCAAAAATAGCTTGGGGGTATAACCCACTAATCTGCCTGGGGTATTTCATTTGGTTATTGTCAGTTATTGCAGATTCTTAGCCACTTGGAGGATCATTCCACTTAGATCCACTTAGTAAGACTCAGTGTAAGGGCGTACGTGGTTAATAACCCTAGTAACTTAGTAAGTCCCCATTCAGTGGGGTTCTCCCACTCATCTAACTGGGTGGAAGTGGTTAAGCAGTAAGCAGGTGTGGGATGATGGTGGTATGATGGTGGTATGATCAGCAGCTTTGGTTGGTTCATATTGGTGCCATTCATGGGCTCAAGTTCAATGAATTTGACATTAGCATTTTTATAACCAGAAAACTGCCGGGATTATTGGGATCTTCACCCTGCTCCGGAGTTCTTCATATTCTGGATTCACATCTATCATCCATTGATCAGTTGGCCATGCAGAAACATCAGAAACAATGCCAATATGGTTGTGGGTCAAAGTCTATTACCCTCTGGCAATTTAACATAGCTATTGAAAATGGCCATTTATAGTTGATTTACCCATAAAATATGGTGATGTTCCATAGTTATGCTAGTTTACCAGAGGGTATTACCATAGGATACCATGGGTGACCTTCCAATGATAGGTCCAGCTTTTACTGGTTATGTAGCTGTTACTGGTTTTACATTGTAACAGTTTGACTCTGAAAATAGACAATTTTGGGTGAAAATTAAGCTTCCAACCCCTTAAATGGCAGGGTCTATGTCAATTTGTGGGAGGGTATGGGTTTATCCCATATTCAACGTTCTACTACGACCCATGCGTAGTCCACTAAGCACAACATGGCCCAATGCTCCATATGTGGAGTAAATACTAGCATTGACCTCCAAAATGACCCGTTCATGTTCTGTTAGTAAGTATAAGTATACGATACACGGAGCAAACGGCATGCATACGTTCCACACTCTCATTTGGCAATCTAACTGTTTATCAGTTTGCTATGGGAAAACTCAGCAGTTTGAGTAGCTCAATAGCTAAACCACCTACTTTCCTGGCAATTTTCCATAACTGTTCGGGATTTCAGAAGGTATATCTAGTCGGTGACCCGAGGCATCTGCAGATGGCACCCTACGGCTTTGGAACCTGGATGGAGAGGAGCAAAAATGTGAGGAGCTAAGGCTGAAAAATCCCACCAACTTGGGAGCTCCAGGGGGTTACACAGATTTCTGCCTATACCTGAAACATAGATGTGCTGAAGCTGGAGAAGGCACCATTTGTAGTTCATTTTCCGAACGCGAAACCATGGGAAACCATGGGTTTTACACATACATGTTTGTTTACCCCAGGGTAAGCAATGGTGATAAGCCCAATAACTTGGGGGATATGGGGCCTCTATATGCACCACCATCCAGATGAGTCATGAATATGACCCGGCCCCCAGGTCATGACTAGATGCAATACCAAAAGTCTGGTTCCGTTGGGTATTTAAGATTGGGGTACGGTATTGCAGATGGTACTTGCTGGCCAGAAACTTGAAACTGATGGAAAGCTGCTGCTTTCAGCAAGGAAAACGTGGAAATACATATAAATAGATAGAAATGATAGAAATACATCTAAGACATAGTAATATCACAGTAAGCCTTTAGCTCTGCTGAACTTATTGACTCATTGGGAAGGCGATGAAGAGAGAGAGAGAGAGAGAGAGAGTAGCCGTGTCCCCTGTTGGACCTTGTTTTGTTAGAAATTCTGGGGTGCTGGTCAAGAATTGCTCCATTTCAGGATTTGCTTTTTGCTGCAGTGGACATCTGTTTTAGGTATAACTGAACGGATGACTTATCCTTGTGATGAAAAACTCGCAGAAATCTATTTTGAGAAAACAAGTGCAGTACAAAAATCAGGGTTTGGTTATTGCCACATTTCGGGATTTTGTTGGGAGGCTTGAAAGGGAACCCGTGGAGTCTGCCAAAAATGAGAAGCTACCCCCGTTTGAGCGTGACCATCGCCGCACTTAGGGGACTTAGTATACAAATGTAAATATTTGTACCACTTTGTAAGTCGTGTGATGATGCTCCAACTTTCTGCATATATTCAAAGGGAGGTTGTACCGCTGATCAACAGCTAGTATAGGTAGTTTTAGTTTTTGTTTTTCATAATTTTCGATCATAGAAACATATATTTAAAAACATATATCATACATGTAACGGTGATGTGTTCCCCATTGACATTTCCCCATCAAGTGGCAAAGGTTGGCCATCCGTTTTTCCAATGCCCGTGGCACTGAGGTTGGACCTTGGATGCTCCCATCAGCTGCCTGAGCTATGAAAATGGCACAGCCGTGCTGGGACTTGAGGCCATGGTGAGGGCGTTCCAGGTGATGGGATTTTGAGTTGATATAAGCAACATATATTCACATGTTTCTACTAAGTTTCTACATCAGGTTTTTCAGATTTATCTATTCTATTTAATGTTCATAATTTGTCAACAGTCCCATCATAGATCACTTCAAATTGTGAGTGGATTTTCACACGGTCCCATACTTTTCATAGATGATGACCCACGATGATCCCATGATCACCAATATAAGTCAAAGTTGGTGTAGAATTACAAGTTTATCACTTTATCACCCCATTGACTGTATGGTTTAAATTGCCATAAACTGTAGCTTTTGGAGTGACCAACTCTACAAACGAACCTGCGACAGGCGCCCCAAGCGCAAGTGGCACAGCTGAAGGTCGATACGGGTCAGGCAGCGACTCCCCTCATGGTTGTTGCCCAATGGGAAGGAGCTACTAAAGAGGTTCCCAACCATGTGATACGATAGTTGTGACTAGAGGAGAAGATACAGTTCCATCATGAAAGTGTCATCATGCAACATTTTCCTTTGCAGCTTGTATTTTCGCCGTTAGATGGAAACATGGAGGTCCATATTGGCATTATAATGAGTGCCTCCATCCTGAGAGTAGCCCGAAAATTGTCCAAAGATGTCATGAGTCAAGAGTATCCGAGATTTGAAATGCGGTTTTTTCATGCTAAAAGAAGTGGCTATGTACACATCCTAGGGTCTGCAGTTCCTGATGAGATTTAATATGATTTAATAAATGTGTTTTGCTCGCCAGAATTCTAGGGGATGCAGGAGTTATACCCCAACACGGTGGATATCCCATGTTTCTTCAACCATAATTCCATCCCCAAGTGCTGCCATGCCAGTGCCAGGTTGACACACTCATCTCTGAGGTGGTTTTGCCCTCCTCCAGAGGGGTTGGAAGAGCTGTTGTACTGCTGTGAATGGAGGTGATTCCACTGAAATCTAAGATGGAATTACAATTTGTGGAAGGGATCTTGGAAACAGATCGACACATTGTTTACACGATGTTTTTTTAGGTGTGATATCGAAGAGGATGAGTTTGGATGTTCGCAGTTTCGTGGTGATTTGGGTGCTTTTTGGTAAAGTTGGGCTTAGAGAGGTCCTTTTAATAGCTAAGCTATGCTAAGCCAGTCTCAGCCATGAACTTGAACACCCGAGTCTTGAAATGAGCTGTTAGTTTCACATGGTTGGTTGGAAATTTCCCTTAAGTCTATAGGAAAATACGGGACAATCCTTGGCAGCTGGATGAATTTCCAGCAAGCCAGGTAAAATTACAGGTTTGATGAAGGGACGCTAGTTGCGGCAATGTCAGGGCTCGGCCTTGGCTCCCTGGTTTGTTTCTCTACTGTATTCTTTGTGCTATTGATTTTTTTTCGGGAATAGGTACATCATGGGTCATTGCTCATGTTACCAGAGGGTACCTGTTTTTTTTTCAGATGCAGGCATGTTTACAAGATGAAAGCCAAGAAATGGCCATGTTGAAGTCATGAGTCACTCAGGGTATGCCGAAACAACTTAGCTTTCCATCCTGTGGTTCCCTCAATAGCCTCGACTGTCGAAGCTTTAGACGCTACACTGTTTAGATTATGATATCCACATGCTCCATGTATGGAATGTTTATCTCATAACTTGGTCATTTTTTAGGGGGTAAATGTTGGTAAATATTTCAGACATGGGCCATGGGACATTGCATTTGCAAACTGGCACAGGCTACCAGATGCTGTTGCCAGTGTAAGTTGCTTACAGTCGGAGTCAGGTGATGCACGTCGATCCAACAGCCCCTTTAGGTCGTCGTTTGTTTGGTAGCTTTACAGCAAAAATCAATAAGGAAATGTGGCGTATAGACTTAAAGTGGTGCTATAAACACGAAATCCATACTTGGGGTTGCAGTTGGGGTTAGTTTTATGGCTGTACATGGTTCTATGGTAATCATGTCCATAAGTTGGGACATCTCGTGTTCATATAACCCCTGTAACTACTGTGAAACATATCCATTTAGTTCACTGGAACTCCACCCCCAAGTAGATCGTTGTTTTCGGGGGCTGATACTATGGATGGAAATCATGACTTGTGGATGATATTAATACCCCTTATCTTTCCTTATCAGCCAATTAACCCTAGGGAGTTCCAGGTGGGCTTCAGCCACTGCAAATGGTATCGGAGAATGTTGCTGCATGTTTTTTGCAAACGGCTATGCGTAAGACCACTTTGTGAACTTTAAGAAATGCCATTAAATGTTGATCAAAAGATGCCCATGATGTTACGTTGACCGTTGACCAAGCGACACAACCCAGAATATGATCAGGGCAAAACCAAACGGAGAACTGACATTCGGATGCAATTTTGGGGTAAGAACATCGAAACTTCTGAATGGTCCCTCTTAAGTTGTCCTGCTGTTTACTTATCTACTTGTGAGGCGTAACTTTGCATCGTCAGAATCTTTACCCTCTGGTAAACTAACATAAAAAAACTATTGAACATCACCATTTTTCATGGTTAAATCCACCATAGACCATAAATCACCATGTTCAAGGGAAAATCACAATTTTTAATGGGAAAATCACCATGTTTAATGGGAAAATCACAATTTTTAATGGGAATATCACAATTGTTAATGGGAAAATCACCATTTTTAATGGGAAAAACGCAATTTTTAATGGGAAAAACCACTATAAATCACCATTTATATAGATCTCCATTGCGATCTGCCATGTCGAAAAGGGCCCGGTTGTCCTGCCCGAATGGGTGCAGCGAGTGCCCAATAGGTGGGGTTGCGGGTACCGGAACCAATGGCTGTGTGTTTCACCATGTTGTTTCAGACATGTTTTCTGTGTAAACAAAAGTATCTCAAATAGGGATGGTGATGGTGATCACTGATGATCACTGCACTACTGGGCTTTCGTAACTTTCGTAGACGTTTTCTGTTCAGGTTGGATCATGTTACATAACCATACATAACCAGTATCACATTAGCTGGTGTGGTATTTCATCTCAATGGGAGAAGGGATTATACCCTTTCTTTCTGCCAAGGTTGGTTCAGGATGGTTTGGTTGAGGCCTTGGTGTTGAAGCCTGTCAACTCTGGTGAAGCACTCGCGTTGTGCGTAAGCATGCGAAAACCTTGCTGAGTAGCTTAAATAACCATGTTTAATGGGAAAACTCACTATAAATGGCCATTTTCAATAGCTATGTTAGTTTACCACAGGGTAATTTTGTTGGCTTTAACTATCTCTATCTAAGTCTAAGTGGAGAAACGAATATGCAAACCAGTTTTTTTGAAGAGGATTCGGGATAGGCTAATCTACAGACCATGTGGAGGTTAGATCCCAACATATTGGGGTTATTAGGATAATTATGCCCATTAATACCCCCAACGACTCCAACGACCATTTTGAAGACATATATAATGACATATATATATATATATGCATATATTCAGTATTCCAATGAATAATTACACAAGGATATAACAAGTCACAACCCCAAGTACAAACCAGTTTGTTTTGAAACATTTTGCTTCTTTGACATAGGCCGTGCCTTTAGAATTTTCTTGGCCTAACGCCAGGTTGGCAGCCCCTACCACGGTGGACGCAGCTCGACCTTGACGCTTGGATGCTGCGTTGTTTCAAGGAGCCCTCTGTGAATTTGTTTCGGATATTGGAACCCACCCCCCAAAAAAGGAGCGGACATTGAACATATTGAACAATGAAATCCTATTAATTAACTAGTTGGAAATTGTTACCCGGTCCTTTTTTAGGGAAGTTGCTATAATATGTTCTAGGTTTATGGGTTCCTTTCGTTGGGCTATTTTGTGTCGGGGGATGGGAGTGATGAAGAGTTTGAAATCAGTATCTGGAGATGCCACGTACCAAAACAACATTCAATTTTACATACTGTATATTTTTAAATACAACGGGCATAGTTATAATTGGGCATATGATGGGAAAACAATGGGAATAACTGTATTTTTTCAGGGTCTTTGGAGAAATTCAAAGGACTGAACTGTGCGACGTCACTGAGGGTCACTTATCCTTCACTTTGGATCCAGATGATCCAGATTTTACTTAGACGGGCCATGGGAAAAACGCGATTCCTGGTTAGTTAATGGGGATTTGTTATGATTTGTTACCCGCTATATCCCAATTGTAATCCATTTACTAACTACATATACTAGTTAACTAACTCCATGGCCCATCTAAGTATCCTTCACCATATTCCAAGATATTCCAAGTAGGTCAAACCAAAGAAATGATCCATCCACTTGGTCCACAAAAAGCAGCCGAGGACATGTTTGTTGATTTCGCGCGGGCCCGGAGGCCATGTGCTATGGGGCATCCCATGGATAGTCAGAATATGTACCCTCTGGCAAACCAACATAGCTATTGAAAATGGCCATTTGTAGTGGATTTACCCATCAACAAATGGTGGTTTTCCATAGTTATGTTAGTTTACCAGAGGGTATATATACATATATACTAAGTCAAGTAACGGACCAAAAAAAAATGGAGAAAGACAGCATGCATCTAACAGTCAAGTATGTTACACTGTCAGAAAGATTCGGAAACATAGTGGCGCAGTTCACCAAGTGCTGCATTGTTGTTTCATGTTGTTTCTTTGAATTTGAGGACCATCGGGAACCATAGCTGCAGGCCCTTCATCCTGAGCAACGCCTTGGTTCAGAGCTTCGGCTTCCCGTCGACCTGGAAAGAGCTGCGACATTTCGAGGACCATCCGCAGGCGACGACGAGGGAAGCCCTGAGTCAAACGTATGGGGGATATGTGTAGATCATGTTTGTTATTCCCCACCTGCCAGGTGAGGGTTGTTAGATTTTATGTCAGTTGCCTCCTCCTCCTCCTGCTCCTCCTCCTCCGCCTCCTCCTGCCTCGTCCTCCTCTCCTCCTCCTCGTCCTCCTTGTCGTCCTCGTCGTCCTCGTCGTCCTGGCTCAACTGCGACCCGCGATCCACAGTGTTCTCTGCCGGACCTCAACCACGACCATCCCCGCCCAGTGTTCCCTGCCGGACCTCAACCACGACCATCCACGCCCAGTG
>Ga0126342_10009276_pt1 | contig 17634 bp, 23 predicted proteins | sample Cyp1metagenome_FD_92528 | JGI IMG/M metagenome (GOLD analysis project Ga0126342, IMG submission 92528) | Coral microbial communities from Lord Howe Island, Old Settlement Bay, Australia - Cyphastrea 1 metagenome | ecosystem: Host-associated > Invertebrates > Cnidaria > Coral ... | reverse complement strand
TGAACATGCCCACATGTAGGAAATCCCATGCAAAATGGAAGGTGAACATGCCAAAATGTGGCAAATACCATACAAAATGGAAGGTGAACATGCCCACATGTAGTAAATCCCATGCAAAATGTAGGCAAATGGTACCAGCCAAGAAATCCAAAAAAAAATCCCAAACCTGCTCAAAAAAAAATTCCTAAAACTATTTCACACCCTTAAACATGACATAGTACATGCACCCCTGATAATTGGGGCGACGCGGAGAGAGAAGGATGAACATGATGCTGAACTATTTTGAGAGAACATACATGTCATTATGACATGACATGTTTACTCCTGGAAGTGACACTAAGCGATGTTTCCTCAAGACCCCAAAGCGGTCGCAGCGCCAATCCGAGGCGAGTTGGCACCTGCAGCTCTTTGCTTCAGATGATGGGCTTCAACCAGTGGCCCCCATGAGTCAACCACTGCTGATTCAGGCCGAGGGTAGAGTTGGTAACATTTTTATGTAGAATGGTAAGGCTGGTGAGGTGACAGCTTTCCGAATTGGGACATGGTGGGTGTCTTGGCAAAGGTTTACAATCAGATTCGATTCATCATATAGCAAAGGTAAGGTCGCAGCCAGTCTTTTCATGTGGTTGCAACAGTTGCAACGATGTTTGGACTTTTCCGATGGCCTTATGTCGCCAAGAATCACTTGGGGTAGGTGATGTGCGTGCCACCTGCTCCACCTTCAGAGATCGTCTTGTGTGACCGGTCACCGGACTCACTGACCCTGTCCTGGATGGTTTCTTGGATTTCTTGGATTCAAGACAATCTCACAATTGAAGAACTTTTTGCCATACATATATCTCTATAATAACTTACATAAATACTGGAACTTGAATATGGTCTCCCACAATGATTCTCTTTAAAACATTTGAAAGCCACAATTCACCGAGTAACCCAATGAGACAAGTTGAACCTGAGCCAAGGAGACCCTTCAGGATGGCGGGCTGGAGGTTATCCACTACGAGCTCTGCTTGGAGCCACCAGACGGGGACGCAGTGCTGCGTGTCTGCAGGGTCAGGGCTACAGAGCATCAGGGGCAGAGGCGAGCTTTTCTAGTGTCATTACTTGGTTTATCTTGGTTTGCTGGGTTTGCTTAATTGCAAAAAAAGGGTTTGTTGCACCTTTGAAGGTGTAGCTCAGTCAATGCGCTCTCAGAGCAAACTTGACTTTTTTTGACATTTTTTTGATGCAGTTTTTTCAGCTGTTCCCCAGAGGTTTCCGGTCGAGTGTGTACTTTGATTTCAGCCTAGGATTCATGAGGCCACTGTGTCTTGGTTCGAAGGATTCCGTTGGATTCCGTCGGCATTGCTGAGTGGTTTCGTTTCATTCCAGGGGCAGTCATGTGATTCAGCCGCTTTGGAAGCTGAGCATGGCGCCCCCAATTCATGAAGAGGGTGACACTGTTTGTGAGGAACCGCTGATTACCATCACAGACCTCAAAGCAGCTGCTTGGAAGCAAAGTAGGAAGGCACCACTTGAAATTGAATAAGATGCCAGCCACTGCAGCTTGCGATACAGGCGGGGCAGTTCAAGTGCAAGTCTAGTTGTCCTCAGGAAACAGGCTATGTTACTCGGGTGCGAGCCGTCAACAGTTACTTGGCGTGCGGTCATCATCCGTCAAAATCTTCTCTTTGGACAGATCGCGTCAAAACTTGTTCAAAATCCCAAGTTGAGCTTGGTCCTTGTCACCAGCTTGGATTTTTTGATGACTTGTAATCATGAATAACTATAGCGTACACAATTACATGCACGCATGCATACAGACAGAGAGGCAGGCAGGCCGGCAGGCAGACAGACGGAGATGTATATGATGTATGTAAATAAATAAACAAATAAACAAATAAACAAATAAATAAACAAATAAATCAATAAATATAATATGTGTGTGTGTGTATGTGTGTATTTGTGGCACTCCCATCCCTCATGGGTCAGATGTCCTCCATCTGAGGTCTTGGTTCTGGACCCTGGAGCTCTGCTTATCGCTTCAGCACGGGAGAAACCAGTGCTCCTGCGACTATGCCGGCACCCTGGGTGGTGCAGGTGCCAGGGGCAGCCCTGGTAGCACATCATGAAATTTGAGTCTGTTGCTGGCTTGGCACCAAAATTTTGGGGATTTTCAATTTCATGGTGGCAAAATTCGGAAAATCTAGCCCAGTTTCAGTGATGTTCATGGTCGTGAACTTGAGTGAGTCAGGGTCCTGTCCAAGCTTCTCTTCCCTTAGCTGCATCTGCCTTGGAAGGTGGGCATCTCCCAGGCGCTGCTGCGCTGGGTCCCACCCAATGGCTTCCGGGTCGGCAAGTATCACCTGAAAGCCGTCTCTCAGCCACTGCGCTGCATAGGTGGAGCTCAGGTTTTGGTGGGTTGAGCCGCTTGAGCTTGGTGTGAGACTACACTTGTGAGAACATTTCTGCCGGGCTTCTGCAGCTGAGGAAAGTTGGGCAGGAGGATGCGCAGAGCTTGATGACCTTCAGCTGCGCAGTCAGAGAGTTTTTTCTTTGGGATGGACCAAAATAGATCTTGCAGGCAGCAGAGGGCTCGGGACCAAGGACTTGCGAAGGCGACCAAATGGACGCTTGCCACCATTCAGTCGCTGCTACTGGTGGCAGCTGGGTGTGGTGTACATCCTTTGGACCAGCGTTATCCAACAATTCAGAAGTTTTTTTTTTTAACGGGTGACCTGCCTGATCAATACCATTTGTTGACCCTTGATACCATGCAATTCAGAGGCTGCGAGCTGCCTACTTTTTGGCGACTGAGCACTTGTCACCTCTTCCGATTGTTCAAACTGGGAAGTTCGGCTTTACGAAGCAACAAACCTGTTGAGGTAAAACTCCCGGAGATTCAGATCTTCAGTCAAATGATTTGGAAGTTCGGTGCTCTAAGGATGTGCTTTTCACAGGTCTGTCGAGCTATACGCCGTATCAGTTCAGAACCTTAGCCGCAAGATTGCCCCAACAATTGATCCAAGTTTCTTGGTGAATTCACGGCACCTGGAACAATCATTTAGTTATATAATTGATGTTAATTGTGCTGCTGTTTTCTGATGGCAACGTGCATTTCGAGAACTTGACGCTGCAGGCATCGCTGCAAGCAACTCTCTTGGCCAAGGGCCTTGGAGCCCAAGTACGGTGCAGGCTTGGCCAGAAATCTTCCACAGTCAAGGGCCCACGCACCCGCACCTGCAGTGTGAGTCATCCCCTCACAGCGAAGATGTGACAGGTCTTCACAGAGCCAGACTTGCCGGGACAGCCACAGGAAGTTGCTTGTGTATCATGGCAGCAGCTGGAGCAAAGGGCTGTTGATGGCCTGGTTCTTCGAGGATTTGACATGGGCTGACACTGGTGATCACTATATACTGTAGTTTGTTGAAGATTGCACAAGCCTTCCCTTCACCAGATACTGGTATGCTTAGTGGAGAGCACGCCAAACACTGGGAATCCATTTGAGCAAGGACCTGTGGGGATACCACCTTTCGCCTGAGATGGCCGAGCATGCCTCGCTCTGCGTTACCTGGAAGCCGCCAGAAGATGAAGGTGGGGATGGCTGAGTTATGCTAAGTGAGGTGGGAATCTGTTTTTTCTTGGATCTCCTGGATCTGGAGTGGTTTGGAATCGGTGACATGCATCGACATTCTGCTGCCAATGACATTGAGAGCATGTGACTGTCAATGTGACATTAAGGAGGCGCCTCCGTTCTGGAATACCTGGTCAAGGTGGAGTCCTTGGACAAGACCGCCCAGGTGTCTTGGCTCAATTTGTCAAAGCTGGTTGAGAAGGTTGAGCACTGCGCTGGCTGCTGGCATGAGGTCTCAGAGATGTCCATTGCCAGTTCGCCTGCCTGGATCTCTGGGCTTTTTGGCAACAGCTGGTACCGCAACTTGTCAGCATTGGATGCATTGACATGCATTGACCACTTTATCAAGACTTTACTCTTCACTATTTGCCTCAGATCTTCTCAGATCTTGAGACTTTCTAACTGACTTAGCGGAGACCTCTTCAAATGACAGGTGTGTCGGTGGCCGCGCGGAATGCTGCTGGACTGGGGGATTTCGTGGAGATTCAGGTGCAGTGCTGCCATGCTTTTCAAGTCCCACCTGGCAGTGGAAAATGAGCATCACCTTTTTGAATGGGAAACTTCCCTCTCTCTCTCTTTTTACGAAAGCTAGCTTGTGCTAGCTGAAGTTGCTCTTGCTTTAGCAAGGAATAGGCAGGCACCAGGACCGTTGGAAACCCTGAAACTTTCCATTTAGACCCCCCCCCCTCCCCCCCTTCTTAGATGCCCCCTGTACCTGCGCCCTGACCCCTCGACGCTTCTTAGATGCCCCGTGTGCCTGCCGCTGGACCATGGGTTGTCATCTCAATATTTTATTTTTCAGCTCGTCAGCAATCATTAGCTGGTTTTGGGGCAGGTACAGGTTTCCACGTCTTTGTTTTCGCCTTCTTCATTTTCATTTTCCTCGTGAGCAATGTCATCATCATGGTTTGTTGTCGTCGTCATCGTCGTCGTCATCATCATATCATCATCAGTATTATCATCAAATTCATTCCTACCCACCATCACAGTCATCAGTTCATCAGTTTACTCTTGCAGCTGCGCAGTCTCCAGTACAACATTGGTAGAGTCCTGCTAGCTTTCGTACCTCCCCCCTCTGTGCCAGGCTCAAACTGCTGTGCTGCGGCCGCAAGCTCCGCGCGAGCCGGAGCTGTGTTCTGCAGATGCAGAGGCGGTGATATTGAGGTGGGTCATGAAACGCTTGGTGAATCAGACAGGCGGAAGTAATCCCGCAAAGCCATCCAACCTACAATTGGATCAATTTGGGGATGGTTTAGCAGTTTCAAATAGTTTCAATCCCATACCAATTGTGATTTGGAGGTTGATGACATTGGGAAGCTGCCACAGAGGATGAGTCCACAGCATGCAGGTGGTCGCCTCCGGCGGATGATGGTGGAGCGCCGGTGCTGAACTACGTCGTGCAGGCGTGGACGATGTGAAAATGGTGGGATGAATATTTGATGATTAATTTTGAGATAAGATAGAGAAGTGACTGATGCTGTTAATTGATGTGTTTTTAATATAATATATAGTTGATGAATCGATTAATGTTCATGAGATATGTCAAGTGCATAGCTAAGATTAGCTAAGTACCCATGTTGAAGCTGCAGGTTTGATCTGTCACACTTCAAGAAAATCCTGACGTTGCAATCCTGCACGGCTTTGGCTCATGCCATGTCCCTTTCGGCGTCAGCAGCAACACTTCCACCTCTTTGCTTGGTAGGTGGCTGGTCCTCATGGCGAAGGCGATTTGGAGCTTTGCGTTGCTCCCCATGTCGCTTCTGAAGGTGGCAATGGGCCCGACATTTCTGCATCCTTTGATGTTGATCCTTGCAAGGCTTCACTTTTTTGCCTTAACACTTCTGCAGCCTGTATGAATGCAAGAAATCCCAGAGACCGTCATTAGACCAACAATGTGGCAAAATTTGGCACTTGTGTGGCAGGGTTTTGCGATGCATGGAATGGTCGAGAAGGCCAGGCCTGCACACATCTAGGTGAGAACCAGTCACATGATCATGACATGAACTGTAGGATGCATCTGTATGCATTTATAGTATACGCTGAAAAGAATCACTCGTTCAAGGTCGTTTAAGGATGTTCAAGGTAGGTAAATTCTGGAGACTTCCAGCATTGTTTCTTGGGAAATTGTCAGAAGTTTCCACATCCGAGCTTGGCTCAAGAGAAAGTGTGAGCAGTGGAGCAGACACCAACAACCACCAATATATAATCTTTAGATGCTGTATCTTTTGCGCATCTCACTGTGCCTAGAACGCCACTAACTTTTTGGAATGAGACTCTCGCTGGTCAGAACAGGAGTGGAACCAGTGCTCGGCAGCAATCTAATCAGCTTGGGCGTAACCAGCCAGCTCGGCAGCTTTTTCTGACACACCAAAGGGTGTGACTTGTTGGGATGATGATGTCGTCCATTGCGCTACCTTCATGGCCTACCAGGCCTACCAGCCTGCCTGCAGGACCAAGTGGAGGTGGCTTGACCCTAGCAAGAATAGCTGCTTGGCCGCACTTTTTGCTGCACAGCATGATTAGGTCATTTATATTCCCGGTATAGAATCATGTCGAAGATGGTTTGTTTTTTCGAGCTTCTGCAACCTCCAGACGCTTTGCCATGCCATAACTATCCCATCATGAGGAATCCGTTCCACTGAGATCCACCGAAATCCACCGAGGATTCTCAGCATGCCACCAGCTTTGCCAGCACTCCACTGAGCCGCAGCACTGGTAGCCTTTTGCTCCTGGCGCTGCGGCGGTCGGTGGCATTGGCGGCGAAGAAGTCCAAGCGCGGCTTCGCAGCGGAGAAACCGAAAAAAACTACGGAGGTGGAGGTTTTGGAGGCCCAGGCAGGGGCCCAAACAGGGGAGACTCCACTGGATGGTTGTTTCATCTTGTTTCTTGGGGTTGATATTGGGTTTGAAATGGTTTAGATGACACTGGTTCAAATGATATTGAGATGCTGCTGTTGGGATTGGGAAGATCCCAACCAAAGTGCTGAGGTAGAAGCCGAGGTGGTCGACCGTAGGGTGGTGACACCCGTGGATGAAATGGAACCGGAGGTGCTGTCGGAAGACATGAACGACCTCCGTTCAGCCGCTGAGGGCGGTGATGTCCAGGCGATGTTTAAATTTGGCAAAGCCCTGCTGCAAGGCAGGGTGTTAAATGGTTTCAAGCTGGTGAACTATCCACTTGCATCATGTTCCATCATGTTCCATCCATTCATGAAAAGTCTATTGCTTGCTATTCTCTTATATATCTTATATCTGTCTGGTTCCTTTAAGACCATCATTTTTGCCTCTTTTTTAGGGCCTTTGTTTTAGGGCGCTAAAGTTGAAGTCCTGAAGGCTGGGATGGCCAGGAGGCCAACAAGGCCCAGGGCGCCCAGTGGTTGCTCCGGGCAGCCGAACAGGGACATCGCCCTGCACAGAGTGCGGTGGGGGAGATGTTCTTCACGGGCTTGGGGCTGCCACAGGACAAAGAACAGGCCTACAAGTGGTTGCAGCAGGCGCAGCTGGTGGTGTGAAAAACCTCATGCAATCCTTCTGACAGTGTGACAGTCACACGGTCATGTCTAGTGAAAACATCTGAAAACTCTAGCCACGTCCGTGTCTTCAAGGCCGCGGAGCCACCGGTGCCAGAGGCCCAGTTCAACCTTGGAGTGATGCTTCAGACAGGCAGGGGATGGCAGGGGATACCTGGGTTTTGGAGATCTGGGTTCGGGTCGAAAGTCTAAAACCACCGAAGTTTCATGATTTGGAACTGACATGACCAAATTTACGGGTTGTTAGGTGCACCATTGTGACCCACAACTAACAAGCGCACAAACACAAAGGGTTCGACGCTGAAGTCTTTGCAAAGGTGATTGATGGCACTGCATGTCATCCAGTGGATATAGCATGACATAGGGGCTGGCTTCTGTTTCTCAAGGTCGGTCCGGTCTTTGCTGTGAGATGGGGTCCTAGGGTGTTGCAGGGCGGTGATACTGTTTCTGCAGTGCAGTTCATTCTGATGACAGGTTGGGGTCCATGGGATCCTTTTACCTTCCTATCACCCCTACATTACCAACGCGTTCCTACATGTGGAAGTGGAAATCAGAAAGATCAGAAAACATAAAGTAAACATAAACAATAACAAACCTCCATGCGTGTGTGTATATATATATACACAAATATATCATCTCCATACAGTTGTTTTGAACCAGTGAGCGCCTTTTGGCCTGGTGGCCATCGTGGCCATCTATGGCCATCTGGTGACCTGGTCAGGAGATGGAGCCCCTGTGAACAAAAAGAAGGCCTTTCAGTACTACCTGGCTGCTGCTCGCGCCGGGGTGTCTCGTGCCATGAACAACCTCGGCTACATGCTGAGGGTGGGTGATGGTGTTGAGGAGAACAAGGAGGAGGCCTTGGAATGGTATTTGAAAGGTGCAAGAGCTGGGGATATGGATGCGCAGTATCACCTGGGAGAGCCCCGGCCTTTTGTGACACTTCGAAGTTTCACTTGGGAGTGCAGTTCCGCTAAATAAGTGGGTATTTAGTCGGCCTTACAATTGTGGGGGTTATATCCCAACTTATGGGATTCTAACTTGACTTAATCCGTTCAGCTGCACCCCTAAGATCCCCGAAGTACCGTGTGGCTTTGAAGTCAAACTGCACGCCTTGGTCATGTGTTGTTTCGCTTGGTGACCGTGTAACTCCACCCTCCGAATCAGGAGATGTACCACGAAGGCGAGGGAACCAAGATCAGCAAGCGACGTGCAGGCAGGTGGTTCCTGAAGGCTGCCGAGCAGGGCCGTAGAGAAGCCCAGTACAACGTTGCGATGATGTACCACTTCGGCATCCCGATTGCGGAAAAGGGGGAATATGGGAAATGAATGGAGGATATCCGAGGTACGGCGCGAAAAAAAACATGGCTTCTCTATTTAGTTCGATGTACATATGTTTGCAGAAGCTATATGCACATATCATGATATTCTGTGCATGTTCTGTGTATACCATACACATATTACCCACGCGTGTGCCTGTCTTGGATTGCACTGAGGTAATGGCCTCCCAGCTGATCGGGAGGAAGCATCCAAGTGGTACAAGAAGGCAGCTGAGCAGGGCTTGGACAATGCGCAGTGCCCTGGCAATGGATATAAAGTGTAGCAGCGTAGCAGCGTAGCATGCTGGTATACCTCCCAAATGGCACGTTTATTCGGAAGAATGATGATGCACCAGTGGATTTCGGGGTACCCTCTTTTCGGACAAACGTATACGCGGAAGACTCTCCACCACATGACTTCCAGACTTCTTGCTGTGGAGGAAGTGCCACCAAACGCCTCTTCTGAACCTGCTGGTTATTGACAAGTCTTTTGTGCACAGTTTTCATCATTACCTTACCTACTGTGCTGCTCACGTCGGATTGCTCTGAGAGTCGAGTAAACAACTGACGTCTTCTCAGTTGAAGGTAAAATATACTCATGGGTTGCCAATTTGCTTCTGTCATTTCATGTCATTTCATGATGGTAAAGCCCCTTCTAGATTGGAAGCCTTGCCCAACATCACCAAGAGAGAAATCAACAGGAAACGCCTAGCTTTTGTTCTTTTCATCAGTGATTGGTATTGATTTCTTACAAGCACTTTTGGATCAGACACTCGTACATCCTGTTCCTGATGCACCCACACAGATCACACATGCTAACAGGGGCCTGGGAGTAGTGGAGTGTCATGCTGCTGAGCCAGGTATGCTTTGGGTGTCATGTTTGAGCGCGGCGAAGGCATAGAGGCTGGCTCTTTCGACCTGTGCTCTTTGTGTCCAGGCATGTGATACGTGATCTAGGCTGCGCAATGAAGTACTAATTACTAACCCAAAAAACGTCATACAAGGACAAGGCCACTTACCTGGTCGTTACACGTCGTCGAATCTGGTCGTTAATGGTAAGAATTTGTTACCTCACGCGTCTCACGTGTTTCGCGGTCTCAGCACCTGACAGATTTGACAGAGGAACAGACTGGGCCATGGGCCCTCTAAACAAAATGACGAAATGATACAGAAAACATCAGAAAACTATCTGTCAATACCCTGCACTTTGGAGGTGGACATGGAGGAGTCTTTCAAATGGTACAAAATGGCAGCAGACAGAGGGCATGTGATGGCGCAAAACAACCTTGGAGCCTTGTATTATTTGGGGCAAGGTGTGCCTTGGATGATGTAACGATCCAAATGATTAGAGTTGAGTCACACTTTAATGTTTTTTTTTTTCCCCGCAGATTTCAGCAGCTATGTGTTTTTTTGTCCTCCTCAACCTTGCCATATGCCACAAGGTGAAGGAAGACAAGGCCGCCGCAGCTAGCTGGTTTGAAAAAGCCGCTCGAGAGGGGCATGCACAAGCAATGAAGAACTTGGGCAAGATGTATGCTGCTGGTGATGGTGTTCCAGAAGATCCAGAGAAATCCGACTATTGGTTCAAGAAAGCTGGCATGGGTGAGCTCTATGTCAAGGGCAAGCGTGCCAGGAATTTTTAAATCACCAGTTTCTGAATGCTGTAGCGAAGCTCTGCTTGAAAAAGATTGCTGTACACGTCAGGATGACAGATCTCACGTCTCTTTTGCTGATTCTACCTAGTGAGGTGCAGAAATCATCTGATCACTGATTCGCAAGTCCCCATTTTCTACACAGGTCTTCCGTATTCCATCGAATTCCTATAGTGCGAAGACACAGTGCTCTAGAGATTGAGGATACACGCATCACACTATATCACACTTTACTCCATGTGACAGTTGCCCCTCGTACGCCAGGCGTCCAACTTCCACCGCTCCGCGGCGCCACTGCGTTGGAAGCTAAGATGCTGCACAATTCTGCCGTTGGATTTGTTGGATGGTTGCTGTTGCCACGGTTGCACCAGTCTGCACCATGGCACTGAGCAGGTACACGCTGCGCATCCGCGCCCGAAACGAAGCAGGGCTTTCGGAAGCGGCAGAAGTTACGGTGAGGACAGGTCCCACAGTCCCAGGCGGTGGGATTGTACTCGCGGGAAGACATTTGGCCGCCTCTCCCAGTATTTCGTGATCGATTTCGATTCTGATTTGATGATATAGTTGTTGCTGTATGGGTCAAAATCATCAACCCCCAAAAATGGATTGGACAAAAAATGCTAATTACACTTGACAACTTAGGCGTTGATTCTATGACCTAAATCAATCATCAATCATCAAACATCATCAAACATCTAAATCGTCTAAATCTAAACCTGACAAGGTGCTCCAGAGCCTCCGCGGGTCTCCCGGCGCCCGGGCCAGCTGAAGTTGCGCTGGGACTTACCAGAGGAGCTGAATCCCATACAATGTGCTGTGGAATCTGTGAATCACAGTGAAGGAGTGGGTCAACAATCATCAATATTTCCGAATGGACTGAACACCATTGACTTTTAAGACTCTTTTAAGAACATTTAAGACCCATGGATGATTCGGGATGGTTTAGCTTGTCCTCTCCATTGAATTTCCGAGATTTCCCATCCTTCGCCCACATGGCTCAGCCATGTGCGACGCCTCCAAAGCTCCACCGATGCCACGCGCCATGGCACGTGCCTCTCTCCTGTCGAAGATGTTGCTTGCAGCCGGCCTTGTGATGGCGCTTAGGCCATTATTTTTGTAGGTCCCTCAACTTCATCCACATTGAGATCCTATTCCCATAATTTTCATAGGAATAAACTTCTCAACTACAGCTATCGTTCGGTGGATGTATTTGGGGAATGCTGTGCTCAAAATCCAATGTGGCAGATGGAATGCTAAAACCCAACTGGGTGTGGATTATTACAACCCCAATTCCAAGACTGGGCATGTCGGGTTTACCACATCATTGATGCTTCCATTCCTATTCACTGTTGTACACGCAAAATTCTCGTTCAATAATGATGGCTAATTACCCCCAACATGGCCGTCTTGCTGTAAAGATTGGGAACATGATGATCAACCACTGGATTCGGGCGTTTTTTCTGGCCTGCCAAAAATAGAGGCCCAAGCTGCTAAGCTCTGATCCAAAAACATGCCCAAAAAATGCGTTGCCACCGGTTTGTCTCATTTTAAACTTGCTTCCTGGTCTCTAGGACAGGATGACCTGATGGCGATGGGCAGAGAGAGAGAGAGGGAGACCATACAGAATTGGTAGGATTTAGAGGGATTATATAGTACTATATAATATATATATAATTTACATGATAATATTATATTAATAATATTATATAATATATATAAATTTTTGGGGAGGTTGCCATGACGATGCAGGTTGCTGTCTGGCACGACCTTCGTGACGCCCCGGCAACGCAACGAAGCCGCCGCAGCGCTCGCGGCCGCCATGGTGGCGGCATCTTCGGCGCCAGCCATGGCGGAGGTGCCGTGACCATGGGATGATGCCATGAGGGGTGGAAAGTGAGATGTTGCAAGAAATATATGGACAAAATATATGGAAAGATGATGAAAGATTAGTTTTTTGATGTTTTGGGGTTGATGTTGGTTGATCTTAAAGCCAACTGTCAACTACAAGAGTCAAGGAAGTGGTCAATGACACCCGGCCCTCATATTTTTTTTCGGTCTGGAAAGGTTGAAAGGGTTGAACGGGGCTTTGCAGGTTCCCACCTTCTCATTCTTCGGTTTCGGCAGCGGCCAATCCGATGCTTGGATAAGCTTGAATGGTCTGTCATGATACCTGCTCAGCATGCGCCAGTGTATTACTTTGACTTGAAAGAATTTGAAGAGTGCATGGCACCACTTCAGTGCATCGTGAGGATGCCTACTCCCAGAACGACAACCCCATCAACCCCTACTCTCAGTTCAGCGAGCCCGGTGCAGACACTGTGTACAAGGCGCGCAACCAGGATGAGGTCGACCGCAAGAAGAAGGCCCTCACAGCAGCCCTGGACCGCTTTGAGAAGACCCCAGAGTACATCTCCACCAAGCAGGCCCAGAACCTGAAGGCAGGAGATGGCATCAGCTGGAGTGCTTCAATCATCTTCAGTAATCCTCAATAGTGTTTCTTGCTCTTCTTGTTTTCAGGGCTCCACAGCACAATTCACGGCATTATCATGCATTATCTTGTTTGCGACGAGACTGCAAGGATTGAAATGGCATTTGCATGGGGGCAATTTGTATTGAAACGAATCTGTGTTATCTGCCATTTTGCACCGCTGGTCTTTGTTTAGAATGACTTCAGGGTCGATGCTTAGGCCTTTGCAATTTGGCAGGCAAACCTGTTGGAGGCTGGTGGCTCCTTGAAGGAGGACATGTTTTACTTCTCTGGTGAGGAAAGCTCCAAGACGTATGCGAAGGCACGTCAGTTCGCTCAGAAGGTTGGAACTCTGGGTGTGGATGGCCAGAACAAGCAGTGGGCAAGAGCTGCAGAGGATTTTGCTGCAGCCTCAGAGCTTCTCAAGGAATGGAAGGGGCTGGCCAACTTCTGAGAGCGGTGAGTGCGGATGCGGTGAGAGCCCGAGACCCGAGACATGGCATTTTTTGTTCGCACCAGCAGAGGATAGCACAGGTTTCAGCGCGCGCTGACAACACTTGTAGCGAGACCTCCGGTGCAAGAAAAAATGACAGGTGACCGCTGTGCAGTCGGCTTCGCAGCAATGGTTTGTGACTGACCTGTACCTTCAGCATTTGTCGTATCATTTCTGATGAAAGAGTCATAATGAGCAGATTTGAATCATTCGATGTGCGCAGGATGGGGGCAGTCCAGTGGTAGAATACGAGGCGAGGATTTTTCAAGCCTGTGGGCATGGATCAAAGTTCATTGAACCCCCAATGTTAAATGTGGATTGTTCAATGCAAGGCATGTCTTCATTGGTGTCCGAATGTGGGTTTCCACGACACGACCGCAATGGTATAACAGAAGGTGCTACATCAACCCTCTTGATACTTTGGGCTCTGGTGCAAGGTTCGGGTGGCTTTAAGTGGAGACTTGACCATCTTGGCGCAGCTGTGTGTCGAGGGCCGCGAGGTGAAGTTAGCAGGCCGGGCTGTGGCCGTGCAACCTTAGCTGCCTCGGATTGCCTAGGCCAATCATCCTTTTCCCATTTTTCCTGTCCAACTAAGTCACCAGAACACCCCAAAAAACAAAAAACTCATAGCCACCAGCTGCCAGCTGCCAGCTGCCAGCTGGGCCCTAGGCCTGGAGCCTGGCTGCAGCTACAGCGCCCAGCTCCGCGCCCGCAATTGCCGCGGCTGGAGCGTCTGGTCGCGCTGGAGTGCGCCACGCTCTCCCACGGCTGTGCCGGGCAGACCCGTGGCTCCCAGCAGCTTGGTGGAAAGGGTGGCCGGGTTCGATGTAGTTGGTTGGCTTCTAAGATCTTCTAAGTAGGTGCTGGCGATTCTGCGATTCGGGATTTTTGAGGGCTGTGGTTGGATGTGGTTGGAGGCTGTTGGATTGCACGATGTCTCCGTAAAGTTCCTGAGTTGTAGAATGTTGTTTTCATTGTGCACATTGGAATTCATTGGTTTGGGCATCGAAGAGAAGCAGCTCAGGGCCGCTGTTGCAACGGACTGCGCGGTCACTTTTGGTGGAGTGGGATCCTCCGGACAGCGACGCTTGACAGCACGTTTTAAACCAAGGCTGGGTGAGGCTGGTGCATCACAGAAACTCTCTGTTTTCTCGACCTTCGATGGTTTAGCCACAATGCATGCAAAATGATATGATGTAAATTGATATAACATGATATGAAATGATACCTTCACATTGCAGTACTAAAATGTTGCCTCATTCTTCTGAATCATCATGCATCATCAATCACGGTTTGTTGTCAGGACACGCCCCTGCTGGAGTACGAAGTGTGGTGCGGGAAGGAGGAATCCTTCTGCCACGGCCTTGCCCCGGCTGATGGACGGCGCACCCGGACCTCCCGCACCGTGGCAAAAATCAGCGGCCTCGCGCCTGGCAGCGAATACATCTTCCGGGTTCGTGCCTTGAACCTGTCTGGGTGGTCGCCTTGGTCAGCGCCGTCGGAGGTCGCCTGCACTGCAGACACCATGGAAGCGCAGAGCAGTGAAATCATGTCGGCTGTGTACCGACGTTTTGGTGGTGTTGGAGCTGCCTTTCGTGCATTTGATCGAGATCGAGATGGATTTGTCAGCAGAAACGAATTCATGTTGGGCTTGTCCAAATATCGCAGCTCAATGGAGCAGCGTGCACGACTCTTTGATATGGCCAGTCATGAAGGAGGCCCAGCTGGCCTGAGCTATGGGGATTTTGCCAGCCTTTTCTGCCGGCCGACGCCCACCAACACCTCCAAGCCATCACATCCTGAAGCAAGCCGCTCCGCCCGGGGCCTGAAAGAGGCGAGAAGGCCCTCGAGGGGAAGACACCTCAGAAAAACGAGTCCACGAACGTCATGCCTCAGGGAAAGGGCTTTGCAACAGAGCTCAGAGACATTGGTCCCATTGGGGTGTGGGAACAAATCAGCATCTTGCGATTCTTCGCGGGCCAGCAGCCCTGCAAGTGAGTGCAAGCGGGATTTTCAATCAGTATCCGATACGGAGATTGAATTGAAAGACGGCAATTGTGACTCTGCCCGTCGACATGTAGATTGCCGGCGCATCACATCAAAGAGGCTGTTTCTTCACCGCACTTAGTCATAAATGTTGAGCCGTTGAGCTATTTCGTGAGTGAGCCTAGCGATGTGCTGCATTGCTGTGAGTCGATGTTCATTGGTCGACAGGATTTTGTGATATTTTGTGAAGGAATCTTGATGCGAATCAAGGCCTATTGCAGATCGACGAGTACGAGCCTTGTCGCTGTACTGACATGGAGCAGCCATTTTTCGAAGGCCCAAAGTGCCAGTTTTTATGGGATTTTTAGGGTGATAAACACCTCCATGAGCGCCAGAAAAACCATGGGGCCATGGGGATGACCGGGTGGGACATTCTGGGACTGGGGTGGATAATTGGTGGAGATGACAGTAGTGGCAGAGACTGGAGGTGTTGATGCCACAAAGTTTTAGTCGGCTAAGCACGACGCACTTGCGGTTTCTCAGGGCCATGGAGCACGCACATCAGAACCATCTGGAATGTCCTCGCCTGGAATGTTGGTGAATAATGCCCAAGCAAGGGCCGTAACTGTAGTAGTGTCGGCTTGAATGAAGTAATTCGATACTCCACAGGGCAACGTCATGCAACGTCCATGAGCCTCAAGACGCCAAATTCAGTGCTTTGCTGCGGGCGCACCGTTGCAAACAAGTCAATGATGTCGCATGGCAAAGGCAGCTGCAAGCTGGCGTCCTGCTGCAGAGGCAGCTACGACTTTGCCTAGTTTAGTAAGTCAAACATAGTTAATTCCTAGCTAAGGTCCAACACTTGGACTTTTGATCCGTGATTCAGGGGAAGCCGAAAACGTCCGGAAACTCTGGACAGCTGGGCTGGGGAGGCTTGGGGGTGTTGGAGTGGGACGAGTGGCCCCTTGGGCCCTTGGGACGCTCTGGGGCCGTACCATCACCGGCGAGGCGAACATTGAGCAGTGCTGAGTGAGAGCTGAGTGCTTTGTCCGAGTGCCCAGATCCCAGATCTTAAGGTCAAAATCACTGTGGCAGCCAGTTCCCCTAGAATCTCTGCAAACACGTGGGCACATGACAATGTATGTTCGGAAAGAAGACTTGCACAATTGTATCATATGGAGTCACACTCGTAAAGCCTATAGGGCCTATAGCATGTGACCTCAATGGATCGCACTTGGCAATTTTATGCAATTTTGGTGTTTTGCAAAAAACTGGATGTGCTTGAAAGTGATGAACGCCAAGCTGAACCGTGGCTTTTGGCCCAAATTGGATGAGTCTGGGGCCTTCAAAGTCCGCAGAACTGTTCATCCAAAGATGGCGTGTTTTGGCTGCACGCGGTGGGCAACGATAGACTGCTGGGATGACACCTGAAGTTAGTACAGTAGGTGGTTTGGAGACGATGAGCAAATGGGTATGACCGGGGCATCGGGGGCATGACGGTTGACATGCTATGACCCACCTACTGTATAACATAACATGTTATTATATGGCAAAAAATGCAGAACAAGAGGATCGGATCAAACTTGCACAAAAGACATTGGAGGACCTTGATATTCCAGTGACATGGTGATACTGTACATGTTGATAGATGTTGATACATTGAAAAACATGTTGATAAATTTTAACATATTCCAACCATCCTAACCTGACCATCTGGGACCATCTGGGATCCTAAATGACAAGCTTTTCCTCCGGCGAAGCGGCCCGGCATCCAGCAGGTACGCTGGGCCATCGGGCCATCCCACGGGCGCCCGTCTCTTCCGTCACAAACTCACGCCCCAGGAGGAGGTTCGGGAAACGGCACAGGGGTGAGTCATGGGTCATGGGTCGATTTTATGGCTGAGTTGTCCAGTTGGCTAATGTTGGCCATAGCATGCCATAGCTATCCCTCCGTGTCTTTTTTCCCGTCTTAATAAGAATGTGTGATATGATAATGTTATACCAGGTGTATAATACTATTCCGTATGTGTGTGTGATATTCTATAGTATATTCGGATCCTGTATACGGTCTATACCCTTATAACTTATATCTCTTTGTGCGCACCCACGCACACACACACACACCGTCTGTATAGCCACGCACACACACACAGACATCTCTATTTCTCTATTTCTCTATTTCTCTATCTCTTTATTTCTCTATCTCTCTATCCCATCTGATCTGATCTGAATCTAAATCTTAATCTAAATCTAAAAAACTAAATCTAAATCTGAATCTGATTCCGAATCTAAATCTAAATCCAAATCTAACTTTAAATCCAAATCCAACTCTAAAAAACTAAATCTAGTCTAGTCTAGTCTAGTCTAGTCTAGTCTAATCCATCTATCTATCTATCTATCTATCTTTCTTTCTTTCTTTCTTATCTTTCTTATCTATCTTATCAATCTTATCAATCTCATCTATCTAATCTATCTAATCTATCTAATCTATCTAATCTATCTAATCTATCTAATCTATCTAATCTATCTAATCTATCTAATCTATCTAATCTATCTAATCTATCTAATCTATCTA
>Ga0126342_10009275_pt1 | contig 17638 bp, 5 predicted proteins | sample Cyp1metagenome_FD_92528 | JGI IMG/M metagenome (GOLD analysis project Ga0126342, IMG submission 92528) | Coral microbial communities from Lord Howe Island, Old Settlement Bay, Australia - Cyphastrea 1 metagenome | ecosystem: Host-associated > Invertebrates > Cnidaria > Coral ... | reverse complement strand
CCAAATGCACGATATTTTGGATAAGAATCATCTAAAAAACACCGAACATAGGTATAACATCATCTAGAATCAATGGGAAATTCATCCAAATGCACGATATTTTGGATAAGAATCATCTAAAAAGCACCGAACATTGGATATAACATCATCTATAATCAATGGGATATGTATCCAACTGCACGATATTTTGGATAAAAATCATCTAAAAAGCACCGAACATTGGATATAACATCATCTATAATCTATGGGAAATTTATCCAACTGCACGATATTTTGGATAAGAATCATCTAAAAAACACCGAAAATAGGTATAACATCATCTAGAATCAAAGGGAAATTGATCCAAATGCACGATGTTTTGGACAAACTAATGATCATTTAATGATCAAATGATCGGAGACCATGCTATGGGATGGGTGTTTATTATGGGCTCTTCCAAGTCATTCTTTGGATTTGGTCACCAGCATTTGCGCGGGGAAATCCTCTAAACATGGATGGACATTAGATTGGTATATAATATATAATATATCATTGGTATATATCACGGGTATATAGCATTGGCATAAACACATTTGTATGTTTCAAATCGATCATGTGGCAAACGCGTATTTTAACGCACTTGTGAAGAAGCCGCTACCCTAAGCCTTTCCTAATTCGACCATTTGCGACTGTGAATTCCAGAAGATCCTCAGCAGGCCCTTCAGATTCGCCCCGCCCAGGCGAATTTAGGCACCATCCCCGGGCGACCCTACGCCTACGCCATTCACATGGTGGTCTTTTTGGAGGCGATGTCAGATCGATGGCTTCGGGGTTAGCAGATGTTAGCAGTTCAATTCATGGGATCAGCCCGGCGTTTTGGACGCACTCACCGTATATGTTAGATTTCTTCACGAATTGGGATGCTACCATATGCTAACCACATCTAACCACTATCCTGCCAGAAAGGATGGTGGTCATCGGTTGCTGGGTTTGCAGCTCCAACCTTTGCTTCCTGTCCATTTCATACCCCACCCAGCCACGACTCGACTTCTGCTCACGGGGCGCGCGCCATTTCCCTGAAAGTCACTGAAAGTCGGTCTTCATCTTGATCTGGATTGGTCGCGGTCTGATCCCCAAAAAACCGAACGGTTTATCATCATTGTTCCCTTCCTCAGACGTCCTGCATCATTTTCGCCATCAAACCAATTTCTGGTCAAGACTTCGTGTTCTCAACCCTCCAAATTGATCCAAATTGGATGTTTCTTTTTTTTCTAGCATAGCAGATCAGAGCTGCAAAATTGGCAGAACTGACTTGACCATCTTATCTTGGCCCATGATGCCAGGAATATTCCAAAATCATCGAGACTTTAAGAGATGGAGAGACCATCTCAGACCGAGCCCATGAGCTCCGAGAGGCTTGCACGTGTTGCTGCTGCCATTCTCTCAGAATAGATCATAACAGATCATTTACATTCAATATGTACTATATAATTATACTGTAGATCTGTATAGGATCATAATAGCTTATAGTCTTATAGTAGATTATGATATAGATTATAAATGATTATAACGAATCATACTATAGATCATAGTAAAGATCATAACAGCAACAAATACCAGTTCCCCTTCATAGCCCCGGTTGGGGTTTGGGGGCATCCTGGTTTTGATTTAGATCGGCATTCGAAAGCTGGGGTGGCCAGGTCCTACTGTGCTTCCATCGCACGGGCTTATCGCCCGATCGCTTGAAACTGATCTACTCCCATATCGTTCGGGAGCACAGCAGCGAATTCATTCTGATTTTTTCAGGTGAAACGTGGTTTCTCATGGCAACAATCTGAAAAATGTTTGAAACCTCATTTTCCCCGCTGAAGTTGCTGTTTTTCTTGGGCTTAAGATGGGTAAACCGTCCAGTTTGGCAGATAGTCGATCCATTCAGCTTCCCAGGAACGCGATTTTCCGCAGTTCGAGGCTGAAGCTTGATGAAGGTCTAGACAGGAACCAAATTCCTTGTTCAATGTCAAGCTTGGTGAAATTCAATGGGACAAAATGGTCAGATTTATTCTGAGCAACCTCCCAAGTGGCTTGGGAATTTGGACCTGCTTTGGAGGCAGCTGGAGCTTTGCTTCCCATGCCTGATGCTGTGAGCCTTTGTCCCTTGGCCAACTTGAGGGACTTCGTCAAGAATTCTATGACTACCCTCTGGTAAAGATACAAAAAACTATGGAAAATTACCACTTTTAAAGGGTCTGATAGGTAAATCAACTACTGTATGCAATTTTCCATAGCTATGTTGAATTACCAGAGGTTATTTCATAGGGCTCCTACCAGTATGTCCAACCTTTATGTTGTCCTTGTCAATCATGATCAAAGAAGCAGGAGCGCTCATTCCAAGCTTTGGAATAACACACACACACACCTGCCAGGCCACACGATGCTGGCTACAGGACTCAGTGGCCCGACAGCGAGTTGAACTGGCGAGTTGAAGATCCAAAGGCTTCAGAAAACATCTCCAAATAACGACAGGGAGTCGTTTGAGCATCTTTCCTGAGTTGAACATGGTTGAAATCCGCATGTGATCACATCTGACCTCAGCTGAAAACCTTCAGCAAGATCAACTTTGTGGGATCCTCAAAGGATCGAGCAATCCACCACCCCAGTTGGAGGATCCCACGAATCGTATCTAAAGTTAATAAGCCTGCTGACAGTAAGTCCATGTAAGTCCCCTAAGTACGAAGTTGGGTTATCCCATATCAATCACTTAGTTTTAACTACTCCGTGTGGTTTTACTGCCCTAAGTGAGGTCATGCGTTATCCATATATAACGTATATAACTTATATAACAGGCTTTTGTTTGTGCCAGAACATCCCAGTGACTCATTTTACAGCTGAATTACTTGGAGGATCATCCCATGAATCGTGTAATGATCCATGAGTCCGAAAATTTCCAGTATCCCACCCTGATTACTGGCTACTGGCTGACTTACTAACCAGATCTAACCACTTACGACCCGTGAAGTGAACCAACATTTGATGTTTAATCATATGTGAATCATATGTGAATCATATTTCCCCACAATTTCCCATATTTTCATATATTTTCCATTATTTTCCCCCCATTAAACCTGCCACTTGTTTCACTTGAACGATGGTGTTTCAGTGCCAGGGTATCCCTCGGTTGCTTTCCAGGTTCCCCAGGGGCCGTTGCTGTGCTGCTGCGGAGCGCGCTGCGGGAGCCCTTGATCCACGTGCAGGACGACTCGCAGGAGCTTTCCCGGAGATGGATTTCGCACCATGGAAACATATGGGTATGGGTCAAAATTAGGTACCCCAAAATTATGGATGGCTAATACTAAACTAGACTAACATCTGTGGTCCCCTAGGTCTTCCATTTTGACCCACATCCATATCCATATCATGAGTGGTTTGTAACATATCCATCCATGGACCATGGATGACATAGTTAGTTAAGCCATGTTAATCCATATTCATAATGGGACATCCATGGGACCTTCCCGATGAAATCCACATCACTACTGTAAGTTTTATCAGTTGGGGAGAGTTCATGGGGATAATTAATTGGAAGTTCCCATCACTATCATTCATCCATAATCCATAAGCCTATAATTATAGATGTTAATGGGGATAATCCACTGATATTCTGCAATCCTCAGTTCCCATAATTCATTATCATTCATTATCCATAATTAAGGGGGATGAAGTGGCAGTTTTTTCCATGGGGACACTTGTGAGAAAATATAATTATTCACCGTTAAACACAATGGTGCCCACAGGAACTTAGGAACTCAGGTGACGGGTCTGATCAATTTGGATGGGAGAACCCGGTATTGACAACGGCTACTAATCACATGCTACAGGTAACAGGTAGGTGGGATGATGCTCCAAGTGGCGAACAGCAATCAAAACATTACGGGATTGACTCACGATTGGGTTTATCCATAAGTTACGCAGTATAGATGATGATTACCGTTCAAATTAGATATTGACCTACATTTTTAGATGTTACAATATACGCTCAGAACAGCAGTGTGAACCGGGTGATTCATGGCAAAACAAAGGCAAACCGCTGATGATACGTGGATTTATTATCATATCAACTATATAGACTGTGTTCAACTGACCTTGTGAGGGTTTGAACCTTGTGAGGGTTTGAACCCCCCCACAGCAGTCAGCTGGTGTCATCTATTTGCCATCCCAGATGAAGGTATGGTTTTGTCTTGGAGGATAGCCCATAGCATATCCCCAATCATGGGCCGTTTGAATGGGGAAAATCATGAATCACTGGCCGATCTCCCAGGAGCTTCGACTGCTGAAAGCCATTGAGATGTTGATTCGTGTGGATTTCCTCTACACCCAGGAGATCGTGACGTCCGAAAATGGTCGAAAGAAGTTCCCAGACAGGCGATATTTTTCCCACTGAATCAGTCTTTTTGTTATACGTAACTATATGGCTATTTGGGTTATTGACTATGGTTAATGGTTATATTAACTATTGACTATTGACTATTAGATACTATTAGTCTTTTTGTTACTATGGATACCTATTGATTATTGACTCTGGTTACCAGTGACTATGGTTATTGTATATTACATATATACAGTATATACATTTACTATTGAGTTGGGTTACAACTATGGCTATCTGGGTTATTGACTTTGTTCATTAACCATCATTCACATGACAATTATGGATGACTGTTGCTTACTATTACCCATTACTGTTAGATTATTGGTTATATTATTGACCACAGTTGCTATTGACTATGGTTGATTATTGACTCTCTGGTTGGTGGTTTGGAACAGCCGTGACTGCCCAAATCCTTCCCGAGGTGCGGCCGTTCTTTCTAAGCGTGGGCCGTAGGGTTTTACATGGATGGCTGGAAATCTCTTTCCTACCTTTGCGGAGACATTGCCTGGTGAACGACTGAATGTTGTGGGCACCCTTAGGTGCTGGGATAGCTCACATGATGCTCATTTGTTTACATCGGCTTCAGACGGGGTGACTTTTCTGGTTGTGGGACTCATTGATGGCTCCTCACCTTCCTACACCTTCATGCATGCCACGATGAAAATGCAGTATCCTTTTCCTGTTGTAGTGCTGGATGAAGATTCGAGAATTTTCAGACATGAGCCTCCTTCATGGGATTCGATTTATGCTGTCATTGAGTTGTGTGCAGGGTTCGGTGGTATGTCACAGGGCCTCACGGCCTGTGGATTCCATCCAGTTCTTGCTGTGGATTTCAATGAGAAAATGTGCCAACTGTATGAACGACAGTGCAATGTTCCTACGATTGTTGGTGATGTGAATGACCTTGACACAGTGTGCAAAGTGTGGCATTTTGCCAAGGGTGCTGGAACTGTAGCAGCTGGATTCGCGTGCCAGCCTTTTTCGAGGTTAGGCGACCAAAAGGGAGGGCAGGATGCGAGAGCTCAGTCACTAAGGGGTATTCTCCAGGTAGCATTTTATGTCCAGGCACATGTGCTTATCCTGGAGTGCGTGACTCCTGCCTCGACCAACCAATTTGTGAAGGAAGAGCTGCAGAAGTTTGTTGATGTCACGGGTTTTTCATGTAGTCAAGTGGAACTCCAGCTCAGTGATATTTGGCCTTCTCGCAGATCCCGCTCATGGTGGTTGCTGACCTCCCCGTTTCTTGGGCAGATTCCATTGGTTCCATGGCCCAAGTCAGATGCCATTTCAAAAGTGAACCAGATTATTCCGGGAATCCTTCCATGGGATGAGTCAGATGAGAACCTTCTTGCATTGGTACCTGAGGAAGTCACTGCTTTTGGGGCGGATTCAGAGGCTTACTTTAAGTATCTTTTGAACTTTGAAGGATGTGCTCCATGTGCTTTGCATGCTTGGGGGAGTCAGGTTTTGGCTTGTGAATGCGGATGCAGACCATGTGGCCTCTCCCAGATTCGTTTGCAAGAGAAGGGATTATTTGGACTCCTGGTTTTTTCTGCTGCTTCAACTGGGGAGCGCAAACTGCGCCATGTGCATCCATGTGAGTGTAATGCACTTAATGGGTTCGATCCTGTCATTGACTTTGGACACAATCCTAGGCTTACGTTAGCTGCATCAGGCCAAATGGCATCACCGTTGCAAACAGCGTGGATCTTTGCCACCCTTGCTGCTCGGATCCATTCACTGAAACAAATGCAATCGAATTTCTCAGCCTGTGCGATGTTGCAAGCGTTGGTTTCATGGACCTTGATGAGATGCCGTCAGGTCTGGCCATGTTGCAATGAACCAGTTCATGACCCTAACCTTAGGTCCTTGATGTGCTTTTGGGAAGGGTATGAGAAACTCTCCATCCATGAGCTGTTACACCCGCCCCGATGGCCAGCATTGGCAGGTCAGCCGATCTGCATTGCTTCTGTGCTTGATTTCATCATCCGAGAACACCAGTGTAATCAAAGTATCCCTCAGCAGGTGTACATGCCAGGTGATTTTGATGCGATCATGAATGATGTTGCTGCCGATGAGCCGACCCCATGGCTTGAAGTGCCCCAGCATGCTGAGTATGATTTGCCAGATGTTTCACCCTTTGAGTGTGCAGTGATTTTCAGACATGAACGCGCTGCTCCGATTCGATTCGTGATGCATTCTCCGTGCACAGTGCAAGAAGTCATCATTGCCCAAACTAAGTTGGCTGGTCAGTTTGAAGTCAAGCATGTTTGCAATTTCTATGGGGTTGAGATTCCTTTGAACCACGTGATTGACTTGGGCCAGTTGATTTTCATTCAGTGTGAAGGATTGATTTTGCCTGATGATGTGTTCCGGTCATGCGTAGGTCCTTGTGTAGGAAATGCAACCATACTACCGATGGCCTTGCCTGGGGAGTCAGACCAACCAGTGAAAGACCCACCCAAAATGACTGTTTCACCTACCATTGAATGGTCACAGCCTGTTTGTGCTCCGAAGCAAGAAACCTTGCCTGCCACCGTTGCATATGATCGTAATGACCAGGCTGTGAACCCTACCGAGTCAGTGTCCTTTTCCATGTTGGCTGCTGCACCATTACTTGCTCTTCAGGCTGACCAATTTCTGAGACTCCAGGTACCGGTCATCAAGAATGTTGACCACTTGACCGCTTTGCGACACCAGGTGCTGAGACCAGAAGATCGTGTTGTCATTCTCAGGAATCAGCGAGGTGTGTGGTCTGATGATGAGTTTCGGTTTCATTTGGACAAGCTGTGTAAGGCCTATGAGAATTTTCAGATGAAATTCCATGCTGCCCCGGTCAAGAAATGTGTGCTGCTGGATCCGTTGCTCATCACAGGATGGGTCCACCATGGCCATGCAGAGTGTGGTGCATGGTGCAGTCAATTTCCTGATATCAAGCAAGCCGAACATCTGATCATCACGTGTTGTGCACTTGAGGGCCACTGGATTCCATTGGTTCTTACACCAGTTGCTGGCAACCTTCATGTTACCACATGGGATGACCCAAACAGGGACCACTCTATGCTGAAACAACCCATGGAAGCCATTGGCAAAGCCTTGGGGTTCCACCAAGTGATTTTTGTGCGCCACCATCGTTTGTTCTTTTCTTCTGACCAATGTGGGGCCATGGCTGTTGCGTTTCTGAATCACTCCCTGCTTGATACCATGCTCCCCACAAGCCAAGATGAAGTGGGAGTTATCCATGAAAGATTGCGTAAGGAGTTTGAAGATGCCATTTCTGTCTCGTTCAGCTCTTTTCGGCCATGGGTTTGGGGTACTGGTGATGTGGAGAGAACACGCAGTTCATCGGGCATGCAGGAAAGTGACCAGGCTTCCTCCTCAAACCAACCACTGCATACAGATGCCATGGCCAGCAGTTTTTCTCATCAGTGCATCACAAAAGAAGCCAGAATGGATCTGCTGCGAGAAAAGGGGCGCCTATGGGGTGATGATGAAATCAGATTTCATTTGCTCAACCTTCTCAAGCGACATGAGACCAATCCCTCCCCGAACACGCCTAGTGAAAGGGGGTATGTGATGATGGACCCACTTTTGCTTTCCACGTGGGACATGATTGGCAAGGGTATGTGTGAAACCTGGTGTCGAGCAAACAAAGGAGCTCTCAAGAGTGGTCTGCATGTGGTTGCCATTTTTCTTGTAGAAGAACATTGGTTTCCGGTTTGGTTCAATTACCATGGTCGCACTATTGTTGCCCATCGTATTGCTGATGAACTTGTCACCACGGACACAATCATGCCTGTTTTGAGTGTTCTTCGTGATGAACTGGGATTTGAGGCTGCTGTTGAGCATGTGATGCCAAATGCCTTGGAACCACACCGCCTGTGTGGTGCATCTGCCATTGGTTTTGTCAGCCATCTTCTTGCTGGTACACCATTGCCGCAAAACTACCGTGAGCTTGAGGAACTGCATGTTTCTTTGAAAGCTGAGTTCGTAGAAGCCTTGCACCAGGGGACGTGTTGCATCTGCCCAGTTGCGTGGGGAGCAGGCCAGTTTTCCCAGGTTGTTCAAACCCTTGCAACGGAATTGCTGAAACATGGGGTCCCGGAAGACAAGGTTGAGCAGCGTGCTAACCAAGCTGTCAAAGCAATTGGGAGTGACAATGTTTCAACTGCACTGAAATCCAAGAATGCATGGAGGTCTCTCAAGGCCTTGGGATCCAACGTACGCTTTCAATTTTTGCTCCCTGATGAATTGGAAGCAGTTGTGCAAGCCAACAAAGGCAATCCAGTAGGCAGAAAGCAGAAAGGGATTGCGCTGAAAACGAAACCTGCCTCTCCAGACATGATTGACCCTTCTAAATTGGCTTTGATGGATGGAACATTTCGTGTCCAGGGTTCACCAATCTCCCAATTGGCTGTTCAACAGTTGGGGCCAGTTGCCTGTGGTGTAGCATTGATCACTCTTGAGGAAGCCATGCCCTATTTGCGCGCAGGAAAGCGGGTGTCTAGTGAGCCACTGGCCATTGCTGTTTTCGCTCCTGTGAATGCTGAAGTTACCACTTCTCTGCCACACTCCAAAGTCATGATCCCTTGCATGTGTGTTGCAAACCGTGAGCCTCTCCTGGTTGAAGCCACGTTGGTCCAGCTTGGTCAAGGGGTTGTTGAGAAGCATGTTGCCAGCACTGCAGTTGAACTTGACAACCTTGAAGTTGTCACCCTCAAAGTGATGGTTTATCATGATGAGTTTTGGGGCCAATGGGAAGAATTCGTTGCTGCACCAATCAAGCATTTGGTTTGCAAGCTGCCTATCCTGAGGCGATGCACAGGTGAACAGTGCCAGTGCGATTCATGGCATAACAGTGAGGGGTTGGCAGTGAAAGACCCAATTATGGATGTTTGGCGCCGGCAGTTTCTTTCAGCGGCATTCAAACCTGTGAAAGCTTTGAAAGCGGACATCTTCTCAGTTTGCTTGCGTGTTCCGGCAGTCTTGCTCTCCATCCTGCTTCCATTGAGTGGAATTTCTGGCATTTACTTGGAACCGAGAACGCCTGAGGGACGAGAGATCATGCCTGAATATGCAGTCATTTGGACCCCTCGTATGTCTGCCAGTGAGATGGCGCATATCAAGCAAACGAACCCTGCAATAATAGGTTTTGCGCGCATTGGAGATCGGAAGGGGTTCCGAGTGTTGGCTGGCCAGGCCAAATCCATGCATGAGCTGGTCAGACCGGAATCGACCTTTTTGCCAAGTGGACCAAAAAATCACCATGTTGCCGGGCCGTTTCCTTGGGGCTCAGATCGGCAGGCGATTGCGAAAGCCATGCGCCAGGTTGGGTGGCAAGTGAAGGCACTGCAGCCTCTTCAACCGATTCCTGGCAGAGGCTCCATGTGGTTGCTTCAAGCAGTGGATGAGCCCCCAGCGGCTATCATCCAGACCTCTAATGGAGAAGTGGTAATATCGAAGCATCGTGAACAGACTGCTGCAAAAACGCCTGCTCCTTCCACAGTTGGCTCGGTGAGCACTTTGTCGTTGTGTGGATCCAGCTCAGGACAGCCTGCCGGTGATGTTGACCCTTGGCTTCAGGCTGACCCATGGGGCCCTTACACAATGAAGAAAGGACATGCCGCCCAGTCATCTGCTTCAGATGGATTGCATCAGCTGGAAGAGAGATTGCAAACTGCCATTTTGGCGAAGATCCCCACGGCCATGGAACAGGATGACCTTCCTGACCGAATGTCATCGCTGGAATCTCAGGTCCAACTTCTGATGTCCAAGCACCAGACACTGGAAGGCCAAGTGACTGAGGTTTCAGTGAACACTTCCCAACAGTTTGCCGTGGTTCAACAACAGATACAACAGCAGGGCCAATCGTTTCATGGACAACTTGAGACACATGCCCAAGGAATCCAAGCGATGTTTACTCAGCAAATGGAGCAGATCAGGGGTCTCCTGGCAAAAAGACCTCGAGATGAAAGTTTGGAGTGACGGTGTGGGGAGGGGTCATTTTTCTCCTGGCTAGGATTTTGCTTTTGTTGTGTGATGATTGCTCATTTTGCCTGGCCGATGTGGGGTTTTCTCATGACCCTGATCCCCATATGTTTTGCGTTCATGCACTTGGTCCGGACTCCGGCTGTGTGCCGTGCCAGCAGTTGCCCTTTGCCTTGCACCAAGCTGCTGGCTGTGATTTGTCTTGGGCTGATTCGCATCGGGGAAGCTTCAAACCCTGGACCAGCTGTCCATTTTGAAGATTGTCAGTTCACTTTGGGATCGTTTAACCCATCAGGGTTGCGTAACAAAGCTCACTATTTTAGTTCCCATCTTTCTGAAGGCGACTTGTGGATGATCTCTGAAACACATTTCTTTGGCCATGATGTTCCGAAGTTTCGTGCTGGACTGCGGGCTGCCAAATCCGGTCATGACTATGTGGTGTCTGACCAAAGTTCTCTCAAGCCTTGCCTGACCTCCCAAACATCTTGGAAGGGAGTTGCTGTGATGTCCAAGCATCCGACTAGAGCCTTGCCTTCAGGTATGCCAAGTAGTGTCACTAATTCAGGTCGTGCTCTCTTGACCACGACGTTGCTTTCCGAGGTCTGGATCTCTGGAGGGGTTGTTTACGGAGAACCTGATGGCCATCGGCACCCAAATCATTTGCGGAACACTGAGTTTCTTTTGCATCATGTGGCGTCTCACATTTGTCACCTGAGCAATGGTCCAAGGTATGTATCAGGGGACTGGAATGTGAGCCAGGACTCATTGCCTGCGTTTGACATCTTGACCAATGCAGGGTTTCGTGAGGTGCAAGACCTTGGTTTTGAGCGTTGGGGAATTCCTGTACAGAACGCTTGTAAATCCAAAACGAGGAAGGATTTCATGTACTTGTCCCCTGAACTCCAGGACATTTTGGTTGGAGTTGGTGTGCTCCATGATGTTTGGCCGGACCACTCTGTCTTGGTTGCTAAATTCATATCACCCAAAGCGATGCCCTGTGTTTTCACTTGGCCGACCCCGGCTGTGTTTCCATGGCCTCACGATTTTGGACACGACATTCAATGGCAAGACAATGCCAATCCAACAGAAGCGTATCAACAACTGTGGCAACACATAGAGCATAGTGCTGCTGCCAGGTGCCCATTCCCGGTCCCTGCCAAGTCATTGGGACGAGCACAAAGATTGCACCGGAAGCGAACCAAGTTGCCGCAGAACACACCGTTGAAGCTTGGTAGGGTTGGCGATTTTCAGCCTGAGTTTTTTGGTTCATCCAGAAGACATGCTCAGTGGATACGTCAGACACGACGTTTGCAAGCATTTGCCAGACTGTGTGCATCCAGGTCTGACCATGCGGGAATTCAAAGGGCGGAGTCATGGGGTGCCATCCTTAGGAGTAGCGGTTTCCATCCAAGTTTCTCTGCCTGGTGGTTTGATTTGCAGTTCCGTGCTGATGGCGCTCCCGCCACATGCCCAGATCGACCGCCGAATGAAGATGTTGCATGGGCCATGTTTGATTCTCTGTCGATGGCAGTTAGGGATCTTGAAAAGCAGCTCATGAAGCAGTCCCGTCAATATGCTCGGTTCCGTAGGTGCCAAAACCCTAACTTGGTTTTTGCTGATATTCGGCCCCCAGCAATTCCTGGGATTGAACTATTGCTGCAGCCGATCAAAACCACAGTTGAAGAGATTTGTGAAGATGAGCAAAAGCTTGTTTTGGCGATGCCGTGTGACTTTCATCCTGAGCGTCCCATTGTTTGCGATGGCATGCCAGTTTCAGTTGTTCATCATGAAGGGGATGCCATTTGGACTGAGGATGTTTCCCATTTCAAAGTTGGGTCCACAGTATGCCAAACACGGATGTTGGGGACTCATGAGGAGCTCTCTCGTGAGTTCATCGATGCTTGGAAGAAACGATGGATGCGACATGCAGATGTCCCAGCTGAGAGGTGGAACACAATCATTGACTTTGCCAAAGCACATATGAGGCCCAACCGATTTCAATGGGATCCAATTGGACCACTTGAACTTCAGCAAATTGTGAAATCCAAAAAGAAGTCTTCTGCTCATGGTATGGATGGAGTGAGACTGGCGGATCTATGCAACATGCCCGTGAGGGTCCACCAAGCCTTTTGTGACATGTTTCGGACGGCTGAAACCAGTGGACAGTGGCCGTCTCAACTTGTGAACGGCAAGGTGGTGAGCTTGGCCAAAGTCCCGACTCCTGGGAGCCCTTCGGACTTTCGGCCTATTACCATTTTTGGGTTGCTGTATCGATGCTGGAGTTCCTTTCATTCACGGAAAGCCCTTTTGGCACTTGAGCCGCATTTGCCTGACACGCTATATGGCAGCAGACAGGGCCGCCATGCCACCCAATTGTGGTCCAAGTTGTTGTGGGCTATTGAGTGGTCCTACCAGCATGATGTTGCGCTGTCAGGGGTGGTGCTTGATCTGCAAAAAGCCTTCAACTTGCTCCCGCGCCTTGCGGTGTTTGAGATCGCTGCTCATGTCGGCATCCCGATGAATGTGTTGATTGGCTGGGCTGGGGCACTGTCTCAAATGCATAGACACTTCCTCATTCGGAATTCGCTTTCTGAAGGAGTGCCCAGTGTTACTGGTTTTCCCGAGGGCTGCGGGTTGAGCTGTATTGCAATGGTTTTGGTAGATGCTGCCTTCCACCAATGGCAACAGGCCTATTTTCCGCTCTGCACAGCTTTGTCCTATGTTGATGATTGGCAGCTGTTATGCAGCCACCATTCCCTAATCCAGGGTGCGCAAGCCAGCCTTGACCGTTTCATTCATGCCATGGATTTGATTGTGGATGTCCGTAAGTGCTACGCATGGTCCCTGTCTGCTGAAGGACGCCATGCTCTGAGACAGCAAGGTACCCGAGTTGTTTTGGCAGGCAAGAACTTGGGTGCGCACATTCAAACATCGAGGAAACACACAAACTCTTCCCTCATGGAGAGAGTTCAAAACATGCAATCAATATGGCCCAAGTTGCGCATTTCTGCTTGCAGGTATGCAGTGAAGATCCGTGCTTTGAAAGTGGCGGCATGGCCGAGAGCTCTCCACGCCGTTGCGGCGACATGCCTCAGTGACTCTGCCTTTCACAGCTTACGAAGTGGAGCCATGAGAGGGTTGGATGCAGACTCAGCCGGAAGCAATCCATGGATACAACTTGGCCTCATTGAGCACCCTTCAGCAGACCCCCAGTTTTGGGCGGTCATACAAACCATCCGATGCATCCGCGAATGCGGAGAACCAGATCAAGTCATGCCTCGACTTGTTGCCTTGACCACTGGAAACACGAGTCTTCCAGAAAATGGCATTACAGCGACCTTGCTGACTCGCCTGCAGAGTCTTGGATGGCATGTTGCTCAGGATGGCCTTATCGCTGACATGTTTGGTTTGTTTGCCTTATTCCAGGTGTCTCTGCAAGAGATTGTGATGCGAGCAATTTGGGCATGGCAACTGGTTGTTGCACAAAAAGTCAGCCATCGTCCGGGTTTTTTCAATCTCCAATTTGCAGATGCTGTGGATACCAGATGTTGGCTCAAACAGCTGCCTTGTGATGACCAGATCCTTTTCCAGAAGTGTTTGAACGGATGTCATATCACTCAAGATGGGAAATCCCACTGCCAAGAAGGAGGATCAGAACAATGTCCTTACTGCCAGTGCAGTGACAGTAGGTACCATCGATTCTGGCAGTGTGAACGATTTGCACACCGTAGAGCACATTTGCCTCATGATTTGCAAGTTTTGTTACCTTCACTGCCAGAATTCCTGACCGGGTATGGGTGGAGTTTACGACCCCACACAATGTTGCAGTGGTATCGCATGCTTGCTGAAATTCCTTGCTCTCCTTTGGTTGTGTTGGAACCCTTGCACCATGATATTCATTTGTTTACAGACGGTAGCTGCCTCAATCAAGCCTCCCCAGGTTGCAGAGTTGCTTCATGGGCTGTTGTTTGTGCAGCTCCGAATGAAATGAGTGGTGGGCAAGTTGTTGACCTTGGGCCGCTTCCTGGCCTGATTCAGTCTTCATACCGTGCAGAAATTTATGCTGTGTGGCGCGCGCTTGTGGCAGCACGCAAGCATCAAGGCTCTGTTCACATCTGGACGGATTGCAAAGCTGTTTTGGTGCGCACACGACGTTTGCTGCGGGGAGGAGAGCTGCGAGTTAATGGTGCTCACTATGATTTGTGGTGCTGTGTCTCTGAAGCACTCCATGAATTTCGTCCTGGGCAGGTTTGTATCACTAAGGTGAAAGCACACCAAGGTATTTGTCAAGCCAACACACCCTTGGAAGAATGGTGTTTCTGGCATAACCAAGTTGCTGACCAGGCCGCTAGTCGTGCTCAGTGGGATCGACCTGTTGATTTCTGGAAATTTTATGAATTGCATGTCTCAACCACTTTGGCATGTCAGAGTATTTCCAGGCAAGTTCAGCAGGTCCTCCTTGCCATCAGTCAGGACGTTGTTCGTGAGGATGAGGACATTGATGCTGTCCCCAGAGAGGACTTGTGTGTTTCGCCGCCTACACCAACTGATGCATGGGTTCATTTGCCGCAGTTTTCTGTACCACAGGCTGCGGTCAGATGGTATGGGGATCGCATGGTTCGCACTATTTTATCTTGGTTTTGGTTTGCTGTTTCTGGACGAGACCATCCGGTGATCTGGGTCTCGCAGTGGCAACTTTATCTGGATTACATGTTGTGTGGTGAATCTGGGCCTTTGCATCTTCAGGGTTGGCAGAATGGAACTGATTGTCCGGAGGTTGATTTGCTTGCGATTTCCTTTCATGTTCGTGCACGTTGGCTGGCTAAGGTCTTGAAGGAAAGTCTTAGGCATTTGCAGCTGAAATGTGTTTACCGTTTTTGCAGACCTGCATCGGAAGCACTCATGCTCCACACGGGCTGCCTGGCCCTGCCTTGGGACCCCGCAAGACTTAGGGTTGTTGATGAATGGCTTTTTTCTCAATGCCCCGCCGGTGTTAGGAGGACGTCGAAGGTCATGCAGTCACTTCCTGTTGCCGCAAGGGATGAAAGACTGCCACCTGTGTTTGTTTCATCGGTCTGATGCCTGAATCGCGGGCCGTCAGCGCTGGACCCTGACGGTGCGTAAGACAAAGATGGGACAAAGATGGTGGTTTGGAACATTTTTTATTTTCCCATATACTGGGAATAATCATCCCAACTGACGAACTCATATTTTTCAGAGGGGTAGGTATACCACCAACCAGCTCTGGTTACGATTATTAATACTATAGTACCAACAGTTAGTTACTATTGCTATTACTGTTAGTTACTATTACTATTATTGGATACTATTGGTAGATGATTGATTATTACTATTACTGTTAGTTACTATTACTGTTACTGTTAGTTACTATTACTGTTAGTTACTATGACTGTTACTGTTAGTTACTATTACTGTTATTGGTTACCAGTTGCGGGTTGTGACTCTGTAACTCTGGCGCCAGGAGCAGCTCCCTCCGGAGGTCACCGAATATTTGGCGCTGATCCGCGATCTGCGCTTCTACGACCGCGAGCTTCGCGGGGAGTCTCGGTGTGGCTTGAACCATGGTTGAACCATCAGAAATGAGTGGAAAAACCCTGAAAAAACCATCAGAAATGGGTGGAAAGAACATGAACACATGGAAAATCCCTGAAAAAACGACGAACAACTCAGAGCTATCGAAAAGCATTTCTTTCAGAGAATGAACCACAGTAGTGAAGCGTACCACAGCAGCATCCAACGATTGGAAATATTGTTTGATATTGTTTGCAATATGTTAGCATATGATGGGTGGCCTTAACCAGTGAGAATGGGATTAACAATACATCATTTGAATTTGATATACCCAATTATTGGAGTTGCTACATGACCTAAGATTCAGCAACCTGCAATTTGTTGCAGGTCGTGACACCACGCTCTCCTACCAGTTGGCATTTTTTCTGCGGAAGCACGGTTTTCCGGCAAAGCGAAAAATGCTGGGCCCCTATGCGTTGAAGGCAGGGCGAGATGATGCGACATGGAGATGGCTATTTGTTACCACAATGCGTGCAAATTCCATCATCCCAATTTCATGACCAGCATGATGATATCAGACATGATCACTAGCTTCGAGCTTCGAGGTACAGGTTCAGCAAACTCTTCAGGCCGGATCTGTGATTGCGCCGGGCGTTTTTCAGGTTTGCGACCCAGAGGAGAGGATCAACTTCGAACCGGTGGAGGCTGGGATGGGAAAGCCATTGAAACCTCTGATGATTCTAATGGGAATGGTATAGTGACCCACACATTGCAAATCTGTGGAGATGGTTTGTACAGTTTCTTCGAGTCAGAGTCCATTCATGACAGTCTTTCATTTGCTATCCTACCTTTTGCAAAGATATCTAAGACATTGAAATGCTGAGCACACAGCTAATGCTGACTTAACATACTTGACCCCATTTTCCTTTCCTTGGAGTAATTTCATGTATTTTGTTCTCAAACAACTGATCATTTTGGCCCCAAGAGGACCCTTTGTCATTATCATTCCAAATAGAATTGCCAAATTTGGCATGTTTATTATCATTTTTCCAATCAGAATTGCTATTTATTCACAGAATTGGATGACGGGAAAATTTACAGGAAACCCCTATATTTGATGGTTTTTCACCATGGTTTCCGGTTTCGATTTTCCCCAACAAACCAATCCATTGATTTATTGCATGTTCTTCATTTTGAAAGTCACAGCCATAGAATACCCTCCGGTAAACTAACATAGCTATTGAAAATGGCCATTTATAGTGGATTTTCCCATTAAAAATGGTGATTTTCCATAGCTATGTTAGTTTACCATAGAATATCTCACCCTGCTATCGCCCGTTTAGGAGCGATCCTGGCGCTTCGGAATGGTTGAAGTCCCCGTGGCTCGCAAGAAGCGGCACTTGGAGGCGACACCTTTTTCTGAAAGCCATAGCCATAGCAATTTCTCACCAGATGGCTGTGTTGGAAAATAGTGTGTGTGTGTATAGTATATAATATATGATATAATATAATATAATATAATCTATGATATAATATAATGTAATATAATATAATATAATCTATGATATAATATAATATAATCTATGATATAATATAATGTAATATAATACAATATAATATAATATAATCTATGATATAATATAATATAATCTATGATATAATATAATATAATATAATCTATGATATAATATAATGTAATATAATATAATTAAT
>Ga0126342_10009274_pt1 | contig 17641 bp, 23 predicted proteins | sample Cyp1metagenome_FD_92528 | JGI IMG/M metagenome (GOLD analysis project Ga0126342, IMG submission 92528) | Coral microbial communities from Lord Howe Island, Old Settlement Bay, Australia - Cyphastrea 1 metagenome | ecosystem: Host-associated > Invertebrates > Cnidaria > Coral ... | reverse complement strand
TGCGGATGAAGTTGCACACGACAATCCGCAGCTTGGGTTTCGGATGTTTCGGTGAGCAGCTGCATCTGCAGCTGACCACACGATGGTTCCGGATCAAAAAAGAGATGCCGCGTCGGCTGAAGCGGCATGATGGAGCATGTTTTGAAATCTGTTGGAAGTAGCGAAGTTTTTGCTCACTGCAGTGCCAAGCTTTGTTAGGCTTTGTCATGTGCAAACCTTGCGCAAAATGACTATGAACTGCTGGGATCGTCTTGCAGGCACCATCTTGCATGCGGTTTGCCATACGCTCTCCGAGTTGATCTCCGTGCGCGGATTCAGGAGGGATGGGGACTTGCGCACATCACATGTGTTTTATGTTTTATAGACTAAAGCATCTAAAGCCAGACCAAGCATTGAAGATCTAAACCCCAGAACAAAGATGAAGAAATTACAAAGGAACATAAAGGAACGCCATATCTTATCATATCTTACTATAGTTAAGTCGGGACAAGGAAAGGGTTCGTGTATCTGTTTGTGTCACCTGTTGCAGCCAAAGTTGGGTGGGGCATGTGTTTGTACTCAGGATCCCTGCGTATCTCAATTCGAGTCTGCAAGGGCTTACTGGCTGTACCATCGTAGGCAGGGCAAGGGGGCCAGGAAGCTTTTCTAGGATTTTCTAGGCCCTTTTTCGTTTGTGAATTTTGTGAGTTGAAATGACCATCAAAGACCTGGAAGGATCTGGAAAGATGGTTGGTTGATGTTGGTTGTTTGAATTTGTTTATTGCTGTCGTTCGGGGTCCGGTGAAATGCCGAGCCACTGGTATTTTCGCTGGGTGCAAGGCACATGGCAACTAACCTTCACAGCGTCCCACTGGCAGCGCATTGCCGGACCGGTGGAGGAGGTGGGTCCAGTGTCGAACAGTCGAACCGTTGCGGATTTCTGAATGGGAACTAGTTATAGCATAGTTATAGCATAGCTATAGCCTATAGACCTCCATAGATGTCTATAGTTTAAACGTAAACATGCTTCAACCATTCAGATCAACCAAGCGCAAAGTCTCAAGTCCGTTTTTTTTTTGTTTTGCGGAGTCCGCCGCTTTGTGGAATACACCACGTGCCCAAATGCATCGAGGTCAGCCCAGGCCAGCAAAAGGCTTTCCAGGAAACATTGGGGTCATGTAGTTTTTTTTGGGGGGCTCATGGGGTAACGGAACTTGAACAGAATTACTAGCATCAGTCATTTTATTTCAACATGTATCCACACCAATCCATACATACTAGGTCTTAATATTGAAGAGAGAGAATCCATATTGAACCATGAAAGATATATTTTATTGATTTTTATTGGGCGAACACGTTTATATACGCAATAGTACAGTTCCAGCGCTGAGAGATGTCTGGAGGCTGGAAGCAGCTGGCCATTTTGCATATCATTGCTGGCAGCACTAGCTTTGAGCAACTTCGTCCATGCCGCTGAACCTGGTATTGGATGATAAGGCATGGCAACAGACCAGAAATTGGAGGCAGCTTGAGGCCTGCATTGGCACATGCGATATAGACATGTATAGACTGTAGACAACAACAGGCGTTATAGCACACACACATGTATACGGTAAGTATGCACAACAAATTCACAACATCATACAACATCAATACACATCAAAACACATCAATGCCTAACCGAAGAAATTTGCTTATGATCCAGCTTGGTGTTTGATGGTTTTGTGTTTTCGACGTTTGATGTTTCAGGGATTTTGAATATTTTCACGGTTTATTTGCAAGAGCGACCATTGATGACCATCGATGACTATCGATGAACATGAATGACCCGAGGCTGGCTCTTTTTTCCACTTGCTCATGAAGGCAGCGTGTGACTGACTGTGTGACTGACTGTGTGACTGACTGTCCCGATCGCAATTGACTTCGTCGACTCATGTCGAAAAAAGTCGACTCCGCTCAGGTGGGTGTGGTCTCCACGGGAGTTGCCAAAGCTCTCCAGGGCGTTCTGGTCTTTGTGCTGTCCCATCCCTTGTACTGCAAGTGCGCATCAGGGAGTTGTTGGAGTTGTTCGATGCATTTTGATGCTATGAACAGATAGTCATGATAGTCATGATAGTCATAGATTTGGTCTAGTCTAGTCCTTTAAAGAAGACTTGTTGATTTTTGTTGTGGACTTCTTGCAGGCTTTCGTTTGCTATGTTTGTGGGCATGCAGTTGTGCGTTGCATTGTGATGAGTCGAGCCGCGATGTGGGGGTTCTATTCCATGCGGTATGAAATGGCGCGAAGAAGCCTCGGCAGGCAGGATGAATCTCAATGTTTTTCGCCTGTGAAGGGTGTGCAGGAAGCTGAGATGCTGAGATCTCAAAGAATAACTTGCTTTTGATAAGGAGACGGAGATGCTTCCTAACTTGCATGTCCCAAGTGACGTCCCTACACTCTTAGTGACTCTCTCATCATATTTCTGCATTCTTGTCTCAGCATGTCTCAGCATGTCTCAGCATGTCTCAGCCATTAAGGTCTCTATTAATTGTCATCTCCGGTGTTTTGGCTTATATCTCTGCAACTTCCCAGCGGGAGCGGGCTTGATGGAGGCACTGCCGGGACGCCCATGGCATGTGATACACAAACTGTGGAGAGGCGCCTACTGAAACACATTGAAACATGTTGAAACATATTGAAACACACTCGGAATGAGTCACTGCCACTGCACCACGACTTCAGCCTTCCGCTGAAGCTGATACGATGTTTTTGAGCGTCAAACGCTCTGCTATTCCTTAGTTGCCATTAGTTGCCCAGAAGGCCCCTGGCATTTGAGCCTTTGGACCACTGGGATTCAGTGCCGAACGAATGCAGAAGGTGCATTTGCTAAGCATTTCATGCAGATTCACTGCTTAATTAATTAATTAATTCTATAATATTATATATATATAGATAAGTTTTTGTTTTTGTGTCTGGGGGGGTGGCGGCGGCACATGACAGTAAGTTGCGCCCAAGGGTGCATCGGCAGCTGCATGATGTCAGCTAACATCAACATGATGCCATGTGGTCAAGTTTTTCAGTGTAGAAGCATCAAATTGCGCCACCTCTTTGGGAGAAATAACAACATAATGGGTGGCGTTTTGACTGTAGGTGCCAAGTTGTTTCATCAGGGAAATGATATACTGGGCGAAATGTTGCACGCCAATGATTTGTGACCACAACAAGAGTCATGAGACGCGCACTCAACTCAGATCAAGATCTTGGAAAGAGAAAACTTCAAGGCCCAACAGCCCAACATCCAGAAAACCCTGAGCCAAGCACAGCCAACGCATGCCAACGCCAAACAATGTAGAATGCAAAGATGTCAGCATTCCAGGCTCCGACATTTCAAGTACGGGAAAGCCATAGTCAAACAAAGAGAAGCAGCAGCACCGACATGGAGAGAGAGAGAGAGAGAGAGAGCATTTGTCCGTGAGATGTTTGGCCAGATGGCAAAGGATGGCAAAGGGCTTTGATTCTTGAAAGGTATTAAAGTCAGTTCAGAGATACTAAAACAATCTATGAACAATCTATAAACATACTAAAACCGATTAACACAATCGAACATATCAAAAACAAATCATGGAGGGACCATCCACGGAAACCTCAACGGAGCTGGACTTCACGGCCTGGTCAATGTGCACCTCACCGCATGGCTGCGAGCCCTCTGAGTGCCTCGGTTACAATGTTACAATCCGCATATCCGATACCTCACGTCGCCTCACGTCGCCTCACGTCGCCTAAATACATCAAATACCGATGCCCGGTACCAGATTCAAATCATGCGGAATTCTAAAGATTAGCTTGCAGGTCCATTTGACTTATGCATTCACATGTAAAGAGCAACTGAAACGATGATCGCTTTCTGTTGCTCAGAGGAATCGAAAGGTCGTCCATTCCGATGAATTCACGCGTTTTGCCTGGTGCCTTCTAGCTTTATGTTGTGGCGTCTACATCCGTTCAAGGCTATGGTGATGGAAGCACCTACTGGGACAAGCGCTATTTGACAAAGGCCAGTCCGGATGCACCTTGACAGCACGACGGCCAGAATACACAAGACCACAAGCCAACCGGACGAGTACCAGATCTGGCACCCCATGCGCAATGGTTTGCCCAGTTTGCCCCTAGTTAGTGCATGTTAGTACTAGATTCACTAGATCTACTAATCTAATTAATCTACTAGTAGGACTTCAACCTCAAGAGGTTTCTGATGGTTTCTGCATAGGGATGCCGCCGAGGAATGGCTCTTGGCCTGGAGCCAAGTGGCTGATGTTTTTGAGAAGTACTGTGACCAGCCGAGGCCCCGTGCGGCTGATGGTAGAGATATATTATTGAAGGCCCATGTAATTTTCCCCAAACTCTTCAATGGACTGGACAGATTAACATGAATTCAAACAATATGGGCTTGGTTTGCGGTGGACTAGTCGGCTAGTGTGATTTTTATCGTGAATCGAATAAACTGAAATCAAGTCTTCATGCAGATCACATCAGATCACATTAAAATACTTTTGGCTGGAGTCTTGGTGAGACAGACTGTGATGCTGTACTTGACATTTCTGACATTACTTGACAAGCACATTTATACAGCACATTTTATAAGTTTCTGGATGGTTCAGGGATTCAGGACTGCCTCGTGGCAAGGAGACAATGGCAGATTCTCCATGCTGGATGCGGGAACAGTGCTTTGACGGCTGAGACTCGTGGTTAAAAGATGCAAGTTGCAGAAGATGACGATGAAGATGAAGATGAATGGATGGATGCATGATGATGCATGTATATAAAATTATATATATAAATGATTGTAAATGAATTAATGAATGAATCACACACACACACATCATCGGCTGGAGAGAGAGAGGGACACACCATCGGCTTCCGGGCGAGACTCGTATGTATTTGCTTCTGCGCTGAGGATGTACCGTGCTGGGTATGAGCATATCACCAGTCGCTCGCACGCATATCAGCCACAACCAAATTCGAACGCAACATAACGCAACATAACGCAACATAACGCAACCAAGCTTGGAGGGAGATATGATGAGATATGTTTCATGCTTTTTGGGCCACGCATGGCCAAACCCAAGCAGGAGAAGGGTGTTCCTTGTGACTTGGATGGGGTCATTTTGCTCAGCCGTTTGAGGTATTGACAACTCTGCCACTGTGATTGCGCAGATGCAGGCTCTGAAGAAACCGACACCATACGAAATGACTGCACCATCATCACCATCTTCAGAACATACAAGCCAGTAAGATCCCGTAAGGAGTAAAAACTTCTAAAATCATCATCCTGCCACCAGGTTATGACTTCAGTTTTTTCATGGTGGTTCAAGACGCAACATCCGGCATGATATGCAGTGCTTCTGGTGACAGCCTTCATTTGGCAGGCAGCGTGCCGAGATTCTGCAAGCTTGAAATGGTGTTGCATGGACGCGGGTGAACCTTGGCACAATTTTGCATCCCGCTATCCAGGAGCCCACCATAGCTCACCATGCCCGACATAGAGTGCCCCGTTTGTAGTATGCCAAAGCAGCACCATGTGCGGAGACGGCTCTGAAATGACTGAGGATAATTGGATGTTTACGGGGTATAAACAAGTTTCTTGAAGTAAAACTCTTTTGAATTTCATGCATTTTTATGTGTTTCCATGTGCCTAGCCGTTTGATGAGCTTGATTCAAATTTGATTTGGGGGTCTGAAGACCTGTGCCGGAGACAGTATATATAGTATATAGGAACCCATTGCAGATGTTGCAGTAGCGTGTTACACGTATAATTGTGTGGCTTTAGTTACTCTAAGTTCCGTCCTTCCCAACTGTATGTTTGACTGTTTGACCTTTGGAAGATGGGGCATGTTCAGCTGGAATGTCCTTGTGGCACAGCCACAAGGAAATGGACTTTGATGACGGAAGCTTTGATGTGGTTATTGAAAAAGGCCGGGCACATCCGGGGACATCCGGGGACATCCGGGGACCGAGGTGTGGCAACGGGGTCCTCACGCATCCTAGTAGCGAACAGCATGACGTGCTCCACCAGTTCATGGTGTGTGAAACAAAAGAGCTAATAGCAGCTAAGATATGCAAAGATCAAGAGAACAACGAATCAAGTCGCGAATGTTTATGGACCTCAAGAAGATAACAGACCTTTCTTACGCAACAAAATCATGCATAAAATCTATAGGTCAGCTGTCCATAGCTGTCCAGCTTCTGTGGCGGCCAGGTTTACTGGACTGCCTGGGCTGCATGGACGAGGCAAAACTGGAGGTGGCCAAAGTCTTGAAAGAGGCCCTGCAACATCCTGCGACAACTGATCTGCCCATGGAATACCAGTGGAATTTGGAGTGATCCGCAAAGTCCCGGCAACTAATCTGGCAAGGGGATGCAAGGGGTCCTTAGATGTGATTCCTGTACATGCACTAGTAATCACTAGTATTGCAGTGCTGTACTTTTTATTTATTCTTTGTTTTATCGTCTCTTTTTTTGGATAAGCATTGTCAATTGTCAATTCAATATTTGACTCGTGTGAAGTGAGCGAAGCCCGGCAGTTCCGCAGATGCAATTGGGCCAGGTGCACAGGGTCTTGCGGCTGCAGGGCCTGTTCTTCTGCATCAGCTTCAACCACAACCGCGCGGCCCAGCTAGCCGAGCCCTGGAAGTTCAGTGCCTTGCTGAGCTGAGCTGACGACATGTCCGGCAGGATTCCAGGGGGATTCCAGGGCGATTTGAGGGCCACTTTAGCCGCGTGTACCCCAGGCTTATGCGAGTCGCGACGAATTTCAGCGGCAGGTGGTCAGAACAGTTTGTTACTCGGCTCTTCCTATTCAGAGCCCTATTCATCACTGAATGGAATCTGAGTAGCGGTTGGCCAGAAGTACTATACTACACCGGCAGGACATTTCACCAGCAGCACTCGACTGTAGTGAAACTATAGTGAAACTTAATCAATCTCAATTATATCTTAATTCTCTGTATATGGATGTATATGGTCTATTAGATTTAATCTTGATTCTATTTGCCAATTGAAGGCACTGGCCCTGAGTCGAAAAAGGTCAACTTTGAGGTCCAACGGATCCAACTGCCGTTCCAATTTGCAGAAGGTATGTCTTCCGGAAATCCTCAGCCGATGTCCTCCAGCTTCTCGGTACAGCAGCCCTTGTCGTAGCATGGTGACTGTTGGCCAGGTGGCAAGGCTTAGAGCTTGGCTTGCGATTAGTTTGGTTACCATTGCTCGTTGTTGACGGGACCTAAAAAGAACATCTTTCTTCATGGAGAAGAGAAGCTCCCAGAAAATTGAGAACTGAATTGAGAATTTCGAGGCAAATTGAATAAGAGAAAGCTTAGGGCTTAGGGAGCCTGCAAAAACAGCTGAGAAGGATTGAAATCGATGAACAAGGGATGAACAAGGGATGAACAAGGGGAGTATCGAACATGTTGGAACATGTTGGAACGCTTCAACCGAACACTTCCAACTTCCTCCTTGATTCCTCCCTTTCCCCGGAGCCACCTCGGATCCACCTGAGGTGGCCACAACTGTTTCGAGACCTGAAGCTCCATCTCACCAAGGAGGAGCAATCCAACGCACACTGTATTAATATTAGGCAGATATATGCAATTATATCTAATTGTCTAATTATGTGCTATGTAATCGCTTCAAATCTTCAATCATGAAGCTGCAGGAGTGATAGACACAAATGACAGAGCAGCTCTTCAAACTTAGGACACAGATGACACAGTATCCCGAGCCTGGTGTTCTTTCCATGGTGGATATAAAATAGTATTATACTATATTATACTACAGTATTTAATACTATTTAATACTACGTTATTCCATTATTATTCCATGATATTTACGATTTCCGTGATAGCGGCCAGTACAAGTCTGCGTCCGGTTGCGGCGCCGTTTTGTGAGGACTACCAGCTGGTCGATCAGCCCTGCACACTGACCGAAGGCGAAGCTGAAACGGGCAACGTCGTCGAGGTGCGCGGCGGTGCGCGCCCTGGTCGCCCGGAATGGGATGCCACCATTGCGAAGCAATGCCAAGCAGTACCAATCGCAACACCCGTTTTGTGGAACATGTCCATATGATTCGAAATCCGCTCTAAAATGCCTACTGTATAAGGAACTTTTAAATCCGAAGGACATAAATACTTAAGCGAGGATGTATTTTAGATTTTGTTAGAAGGCCGAGTCTTGTATATATGCAGTGAAATCGCTTTCCTGCAGCTTGGCGCTAGATTTGCGCTAGTGTAGCGCTAGATACTTTTACATAGCCATTCAAGTGAAACATAGTCAGGCCCGATGCTTTCTTTCCCTTTTGCTTTCCCATAGCTGTTGTTCCCGGTCCTGCTTGGGCAACTCCACAGTAGCCTTACTTTTCATAAATCTCTCTGAGCTGCATTGCCGCTTCACCTTCTTTTGGGCTAAACGTAGTTCTGGCGGTAGTTCTGGCAGTAGATCCGCACTAGATAATTGCCCCAAGAATACGACTCACTGTACTTGAAAACGCAAGAGCACTGTCAAGAGCACTGTTTGCTTCGTATGTGATACCTGTTCTACTCCCTGCACTTTGTGATGTACTTGGTGCATACGGTCCTCAAGGTCCTCAACCAGGCCGGCCAAAGCGCGAAGAGAATGTGTGTGCCACAATCCGGAAAGGTAATCTTGCTTTGCATTCTATCTAGCATGTTTGGACCAGCACATGCTGATCCCGCTGTTCCGATTGAGTCACTGTTTAAGATTTCTGCCGGGCAAAACCTGATTCTCGCTAATCTCTCACCAGCGCCAGTCTCACACTGGCAATCCCTGCAATTAGAGTCCTTTGGAGTATTATTGCCTATGTCCTCCGCACCTTGTGTACTTGCCTTGGATAATGCATCTGCGCGTGCTTGCGAAAAATGTGTTGCCACCCTGCTCTCATCCCATGTGCGTGCTGGGCCATGTGCTTCCTGCAAAGCCTTTACGTCTCTACCTGTAGCCTTCCGGTCACGTTTTGCAGCTTCTTGAGATGCCTGCTCTTCTGCCTGATGAGCGGTCTTGCATTCCTACACCAGTATGCCACCTTCATGTGCCAATGCGTCGTGTCCACTCAGGACCCCGTGTCCATGCATGTGTGTATGCCTTCAGCCTTGCGTTCGCTGGACACGTTTTGTCCCATGTTGTGTCCACGCAGCGCCTTGCCAAGTGAAAACTGATGATGCAATGCAGACAAGTCCGCAGACAAAGACGCAGACAGCGTCGAATGTTGTCACGGCGTCATGGTTGCCCCTTGACTGTTGGCTTGACATGGTATAGCGAGGATGGTGTACCTCCTGGGCGGGGAGCTGCGCACGTCACCCGACGCAAAAGAAACCGAATGCGCCACATGGTGGCAGCCGCCTGCTTCGCCGCCCTCCGGGGGCCCAGTCCTCCAGCTGCCGCGTGCCTGCACGAACTAGCTGAGATGGCGCGCGTGCTCGACCTCCACGAGTGGACGGGACGGCCTACAAAACGTAGCCTCGCCACAGCGAAACACAATGCTATATTGAAGGACGCACCAAGCTTTCGGTCGGCGGCTAACGCTAGTTTCGGAAGAGCCAACTGGGTTGCGCTCTCCAGCACGCAGTTGCCTCTACCTTGGTTGGTGGCCTCTGGGTGGCTGCTGCCTCTCGCGGGCGTGCTGGACTTGGCGGATCCTACGCTGCCCAGCCGTCTGCCGCTCCTCGGTCGCTGACCTGATTCACCTGGTTTCATAATACGCCACCCAATCCTGGCCAGGACTCCGCATTGCGCGAGGGAAAAAACCGAATGGATTTGTTGAATGGATTGGAAGAGTTACTTCGTAAATTTGCAGATCAGAAGCCAGCTGTTCCATCTCAGAAAACAGAAAGCCCGACACGCTCTTCAGAAAACGGTTCAAAGAGCTCAGCGAAATTCTCGTACCTGGTTTCAATCACTGACACAGCTGGTCACATTTGCCACTGAAGGGAAGATCTTTGTCGATGAACATGCCAGCGCACCTGCTCCCAAGAAAGCAGGAAGAACACCACCAAATGCAGAGCCCAAGCATCAACCCAAGAAGATTGAAATCTGGGCTGACAAAGTGAAAGCTTCAACTGCTGCCAAGCCCGGAAATGCCACTGTTGCGACCCAAAAGCAACAGCCTGTGTATCGACTGTGGACCTTTCCTGACACCCGTGAGACGGTTGCAGCAGTAAACCATGTGAAAAAGGATCTTGAAAATGGAAAGAAGCCAGCGGGCTGCAAACTATGAACCGGCCAGTGAGCTCAAAACGCTGGTTCAGGCCCATGGATTCACCGACATCAAAACTGCAGTAGTTTTGACATCACGAGAATCCCCAGACACTCTTGACAAGAAATGGGCGCATGTGAATCTTAAAGGTCATGGACCAGAGATCAAGAAGTTTCCAATGTTCCATTTGGGATCTGAACTGCCAGCGTTCCTAACCTGCCAGGCGTCTCCAGCTGCACTGCCAACCACGGCACTCGAGGCCATGACACTGAGAGTCACCATTCGCTTTTGCAGTCATAATTTGCGAAGCTGCAAAGCAAGCCTGCGAACATTGTGTCAGGAAAGTTGCCTGACGATGATCTTCAGAAAAGTTTCATCTCCACCTATGGATGGCGTACCGGCGTACCTTACAGAGCCAGCACTGGACTAGCTACGCCGAAGCTGTCACTGGCTTTCTCAAACTTGGCAAGAACAGTCTTGAAGATGTCTTGAAGATCTCCGCAAAGCACGGGGTCTTCATTGAACGCCTGGCCCAGAACCAACCAGGAGATGCCACTGAATGGATTCCCCAAGAGAAAGATGAAGATGACATGGCCTACTTCACACCTGTGACATCTGAGGCACATGACAATGGCTTCACATATCGTCGCCAAGGAAAGATCGGCAGCAAGGCACGCAGCCAGCCACTGCCAGCGGGGCCAAAGTCTGGGAAGCCCGGGCAGTGTCCAACCAATGGTCAACGGGTATGTTGACTTCTTGGCTTGAAAAGCAGAAGTTTGAGGAAGTGACTTTGATGAACCGACGAAGCAGAGAGGGTGGCTGTTCCGGCATCCCACCAGATCTTTTTGTTTCGCTTATGAAAATGCATGAAAATGCAGATGGGGAAAATGTCAGTATCTCTCAGTTTTTCCATCATGCCAAAGGCTCCAAAGCAAACCCCGATCAACGCTGCGTCATACAAATTTCCGGCGCACCTTGAACGGTAGCAAAGGAATCTCTCCACCTCAGAAACCAACTCCTAACGACTAACGACCCTAAAAATATGCCCCCAGCGGCGTAAAATGCCGAAAACGCTGAGCAGCCAGATGCCAATGCTGCTTGCTGCTGATGCCAGTTCAGTACAATTGATTCAAAGCGCTCTGCACCTGCAGGTGGCCTCCAGACGAAAGAGGCCGAATGTTCGCCCTGAACGCCAAGATGCCGTTGAAAATCGAATCTGCTACACACTTTCAGGGAATCGAATTTGCTGATGCCGGCGGAGATGGTGAATGCGGTTACCGTGCTCTAGCAGCTAGCAGTTGCCTACGCAGAGCCCAACCACTTCCCATATCTTCAAGTACGACGACCACTTTAAGCAATTCTTTGCGCCCGACCCGCGCTGGACAGAGGCCCTTAAGGAGGTCCTGTGCCGACCACATATAGTGAATGGGTACTGCTCGGCCAACCAGATGGATTGATGGTCCATGTCTTTCCACAGCTGCGACAAAGCAGAGAGAAACATTGCCATTGTGCGCTGGGAATCCGATGAATGGGTGAAGCAGACAGTGATCACCCCCTTGCCTTCCCAGCAACAGAGTGTTCAAGATGCTACAACGTATCCTCCGTTGTCACTGTTCCTCAAAGTAGGAGGCTATGTAACTTTGAAACCTGGACTCACGCCTTTTCCAACGCCATGGCGTTACAGCCCTCCTAACTCAAAATGGGATGCGGGTAGTGCAAGAGGAGGAGTCGAATCTGTCAAGTCCTGCAAGAGTTGGTTGCCGCCGTCTTCACCTGCAAGCGCTCGATCAATCAAGCGCCGTGAAGCTGACGTAGAATCTAATGTTGATGCCAAATCGTACAGAAGTTGGCTGCCTCCATCGACGGCCGCAAGTCCCAAACGAATCCAAAAGAAAAAGGTTGACCCTGAACCTTATGCTGATGCAAAATCCTGCTGATGCAAAATCCTACAGGAGCTGGCTGCCGCCCAGCTCTGGCCCTGCATCTCGTGCTCGTCTCCTTGCGAACAAGGCATCCTCCAGTAGCAGCAAGAGACCCAAGCTAAGCCAATGCCGAAGCAAAGAGCTAAAAGTGAAAGAAGAAACGGACCAATACGGTGCAAGTGCTTACCAAAAGCGCCCTTTCAGTTGGAAACGTCCGGAATGCGGAGTGTCTTTCAAAGGTACCTACAGCTCAGTTAAGGGAAGCCGCACGTTTTTCGAGAAAACAAAACATTCCGAGCTTCCCATTACTGCAACTCGACGATCAGCTCCAACAGTTCTTGCCGTTGCCTATGGCCTTCCAGTATATAGATCAAACTGCATGGTCACTTTCTTTGTGTTCAGCAAAGTTGCCAACTCTGTCACGCCACGACAGATTTAAAGCCGTGAAGCAACGCATCGAAGAATGCCATGAGGGGGAAACGCCTTCGAGCCTCTGGAATTGTCAGAGAACCCATGTCAAAAAGTAAAGCCACAAGTTGCAGAACACCAATGCCAAGCGCCGCAAAATGCTCCGCGTGAAAGTCATACCTACAGAAAGGAGTAGAAAGAAGAGTGGCAATTTGCATTATTGTTCCAAATGCTTGTCGAAGATTGAGAAAGGTAACAAAAACAACAATTGCGACCTCACATGCCGACAGCATCTTTTGAAACAGCAGATGAAAGAAGATCGCTATTGCGGTATCAAAACTGCCTGGCGGATTCGATTGCAGAAGCAGCAGCCAATGCATGCAGCCAATTTTGCTAAAGCTGTTGGAAATTAGAAAATCCTTGGAACAGATCGCCGCCACTTTTGCCGAAGATTGCCGATGAAGGTCCAAATGGGTTGCATCTCACGGCGCGAACGGGCAAAATAGTTGGCAAGCTGATTTAACGATGCACGGTGATGTCATCCAGGACCAAATCTCCAGATTTGGTCATTCAATTGCGGTCGAGGCACATGTGCATATGAATTCTTCAATTATGCCAGGGTGAAAAACATTCCAATTCTCGCCATCCAAGAGGATGGACTCAAAAAGTGTGAAAGGTTTTTTTTTTTCATAGGCGGTATGTCAATAAATAAACATCACCACTACATATGTTTGATGGTCCCACTTCGACATAAGAATGCCTAGGGAAGTGTGATCCTCCTGAGTCCATCAAGTTTGGGATGCCGCCTGATTATATATATAATGTTTCCAATGAACGGTAATGGTCGGAAATTTGCCATCAGCAACTTGTATCAGCCAGTCCAGGAAGGTAGACTCCCTGCTGCATGTCACATTTTTGAAACATTCCAGCTTCTCCCACATGGTGCCCCGATTTGTGTTGGTGATAATGGTAGCCCTTAGGAGAATGTTTTGGTTGCTGAAGATGATGCGTTACAACTGCATTCTTTTTTTGTGCAAAACGCGCAGGGTCAAGCTGTCTCATCGAGATGGTCAAGCAAGAGGTGTATTGATTACGCCGTCACAAAAGCAGCGAACTGTGTGCAGCACCTCAAGTATGAAAGTGAAGCCATTTCGGATCACAAAACTTTTTGTTTCACTCTCGAAGATGAGGAGCAGCATGCGTCAGCACCGCTGCATAGACTTGTCAGACATGATGATTTGTCCATGCCAGAAGCATGCACGCTTGATGAATGGAAATATGCTTGCACCGAGTTTTTATCCGCAAATCCACTGCCGAAGCCTCATGAGCACTGCACGCAGCAAGCCATTGATGAGTATTGGAAGCAAATCAGTGATCTTTTTGAAAGCATGCTCCGTGCTGCGCATAATCACTTTTCTAATTCATTTGCCAAACCTAGACTAGAATGAGCCATAAGAAAGGCACTCTTAAATTCTCTAAAGGTTTCCCCCCAAGGTAAAAATTAGATCATGCCACGGACACTTTTCGCATTCGCCACATGCGTAATTGCTCACTAAACTCAAAGAGTTCCAAAAGCTTGAAGTCCACGGACACAGTGACTTTGTGGAATATCAGGGTTTTAAACACAACATTGGTAATAATCCTTTAAATGATGCTCATTCTACATTAGCCGAGAATATTCAACACATCCAATCTTCACCGCAAGGCGAAAGAAATTCCGATCGCCAAGAAAGAATCTCGAAATGGAAAATCAGACTTTGCCAGCAGTGTTACCACTGGTTAAAAAGACCGTCTGTCCAATACTTTCGAGGACTCATTTCCCAATCTCTTAATGTAGATGTTGCCACCGCAGATTTCCTTCAATCCCTTTCCTTGATTAGGGACCATTGGGGACTTGTTTGGCGTAGAGATCCTGTCAATGCCGATGCTGCCCTCAGGCGCATCCTCAGGCGCATGAAAACTTGAACGTCAGAATCTTGCGCCCAGTAACCAGAGCTGGGCTCCTCCTTGATCCGGTCGAGCTTGCCAATCGTGCCCGTGCATTTGCGGGCAAAGCGGCAGTTCTGAAGTCAGCTCCTTGCCACTTGCGGCCCTTCAAGTTTTTGCAACTTTTTGCCAATTTGCGAAGGAACAGGTTTTATTGCCAGTGTTTGGCAAGTTACTCGCCAAACTCATTTACCCAAGGGACAGAAAGGCGTCCGCACTGTGGATGGTGCTCGCGACGTGACGGCACTCAGACCATGAACCCTATATTCAGCACTTGGTGTCGCGTCCGGGGTTGTTCCAGACTCAAATCATGTGCAACATGGGTCAACACATGGGGGCCCAAAGAAGCAATTGGTGGAAAGAAAGCTCGAGAAACCCATGACGTACTTTTTCCTTTGATTGAAGCTGTTCCTCAGGGTCAATTTGTGGTGTCACCCGTTTTTTCCCTCGCATTTGGCTATAGCCACCCTGACATTGTTGTACCGTTTCTCCAGGACCTTGGATTGCTAATCACAATTTGTTCTATGCTGCGCAAGCAGTGGACGCAACAATTGCGGCATTTATCTTTTGAACATTTCGTCCTGCCAAATCCTGAGCATGTGAGCTCTTCGTTGCCACAGGGGGAACCGTGGTCAATGCTGGGGATGGTGGTTTTGCTCACACCTGCCATCTGGGAAATTGCTGACAGACACACGCGTGCAATTCAGAAAACTTTTGTTCAGAAGCTCTCCAAGTTGAAAGAATTTGGGCATCTTGGAGTCGCAATCTGAACCTGCAGGAGAATAATGCCAAACGTCAATATTTTCACCCTCAACATAAGGGACGTCAGGAATTTATTGATTTTGGAATACCTGCCAGTCAGGTCTCACATGACATTCTCATTTTGGGACATGGTTTCAAAGGCTTTGTTTGTACAGCGAAAAATTACCAGCAAAGAAGCTGAACGGATTACTCAATCCGTTGCGATGATCCGCACAATCACATATCTGCCAGTTGCGTATTCCTGAAGAAACGGATTATTGCCGCGGCATCAATGGCAAAAGCTGAGTTTAGTTGGTTGGTCAAAGTTCTTCCTCTTGCCGTGTGTAAGCGTGTTCAAAAATCCATTAAGATTGCAGTCCTGACTTGAGAACCCCCCTGAAAGGACATAGATTGCATATCAACTTTCGTATTGCCACTAGTTGCATTGGTGCCGTGCGCAGGTGTCTTGCAAAGGCACCTGCCACCACTTTGTATTCTCTTCTTTGCTACGGAGATTATCGGAGATTTTCTTGGTCTTATCACACCTCTTGGGTTTGGAAACGTGACCGGACCGGTGATTTTTTTTGCCTTGAGCAAAGCACAACTCATATGAAGCGTTCACTGCTGGTGATGGCCAGACATCTCATATCTTGTGTGAAAGTTTTGGTGCCCATGAATCTCAGCAAGGCAATGGAAAGAAACTGATCGTAACGATGCAGCTTTCTTCACTGAAAGCAAATTTGCAGCTGAAAGGTGTAAACTTGCGCTAAAACATGCCAAAGATTCCCAACAGAATTTTGCCATCCTCACTGATACCTTCGTCAATGATGCTGCCTTGTCACTTCGTAAAAGAACCCCTGTCAGACCATGTCCCTTCTGTAACAGCGCGCCGGCTAATACTTTGTGCTTACCCGCCACCTGCTTCTAGACCTCATGGCACTTTGCTAAGACGCCTTGGGTGGCCGCGTGTTGGTCACCCACGTGACAACTGAGGTTGTTTCTTGGATGCGGTGCGATCTCGCACCCTTGCCAATAGATATCAGCAACATACCTATCCATAAATGTTCCCGACCTGCTGCGCTGGCAGGTGCTGTTTCTTGACCGTGGGGCCGCTGAGCCCCGCAACAGCACGGTGGAAGTCATGAATGGGTTCCATCGATGGAAGGTATTACCTATATTAGTAGCGCTGTTTGCGTCCAGCTGGTAGCAGCAACTGGGATTTGGGCCACGGGGTCCGCGTTGTTAGACCCGACAAAGGAACCATGGAGGGCGTGATACTTACGGTAACGACATTTATATATGTGGAGGGCGGGCCAGACCGTGAGGCCACGGAGGTAGTATGAAATACCGAAATACCAGTTCGTATATTTAAATGTAACAAATGTAGTTACCGTATGTTTAAATGAATTGGATTCGGTATGTTTAAAATGGCCGTTCGGGCCAAGGAAAACTTTCCCGGAGGTAGTCTAAAATACTTGTTCGTATATTTGAAAGTCCGTATATTTAAATGTCTTTAACGTAGTGCTTCCAGTAGCTCCAGCAGCTCGAGCTAAAAGAGCCGCGCGCTAGCTACGTGTGCACGAGTTTGATGCAAATAAATCATTCACAGCTTTCTTCACTCATGTTTAAGGTCTGTTGGGACAATTGGATAGTTGAACTTTAAAGGCGGGGTCCTGTAAATACGCAGTGAAGGCGATTTTCGTCCGAATCCGGGACAGGGAATTTACAGAAGACCATGGGTTTGTTCAAACTGAACAGATTCTACACATGATTCCACTCTCAAAATCTGAATGGGTAGAACTTCATAAAGATAAGTGATGATCGGTGCCTGTTGGCTCGCTCCAGGTCATTGAAGCTTGTGAATCAGGCACAGCAGCTTTGACGTGCCTTTGTGTTGTTGGAATGCCGCCCCACCCCTTATTGTAACATAGGATGGGAAATTTGTCAACATCTTGGAGTTCTGTTGAATTTGAGCGCTTCCGGGCCAGCTCGTGCCAGGGGATCAGAATCCGGTGGGCCTCCATGTCGGACTTCGCGGCGTGGTCAAGCTCAGCGCCTTGCCACAGCCAGAGTCAGTATTGGGTGGATCGCCAGGTCCCTACTCAGAACATGGAAGTCAAACCGCTATGCATCAGTATGTAACTACAACAATGTGATATGTGAATGAATGTGAGAAAGATATAAATGTAAAAACACACGCGCACACACACACATATATATATATATGTGTGTGTGTGTGCATATGTGTTTTTTTTAATATATATATATCATTATATATATATAAATATATCATATTATATATATATATATATATATATATCATTAATATATATATATACACATACACGCAAACCCTATGTCTCG
>Ga0126342_10009273_pt1 | contig 17643 bp, 14 predicted proteins | sample Cyp1metagenome_FD_92528 | JGI IMG/M metagenome (GOLD analysis project Ga0126342, IMG submission 92528) | Coral microbial communities from Lord Howe Island, Old Settlement Bay, Australia - Cyphastrea 1 metagenome | ecosystem: Host-associated > Invertebrates > Cnidaria > Coral ... | reverse complement strand
GTGACGTGGGGCGATCCACAGCGTGGTGGTGACAGCTCCAAAGTCCAAGAGCAGCTCAGGAATGTGCGTCAGGTTCAGGGCACAGACTTTGCATTTGCTGCCATCCTGGCAGATGGGTCTGTTGTGACGTGGGGCCATCCAGAATTTGGTGGTGACAGCTCCGCAGTCCAAGAGAAGCTCCATTTGTTTTAAACGCGCAGGCAAAACCGTGCCGGAACAGTCAGGCATCCCAAAATTCATGACTTACTTGTAGTTTTAGGAATCATAGTGATTTGCCCCAGAATGGTTTGCGCTTATTCTCAAAGCCAAATACGGAGAAAGATGATGTCCTGAAATTGCCGCTTTCTTTGGGGATCAATTTGGTTCGCAAATTTGGGGTCTCATTGTGCGTAAATCTTTTGTAGGTGCCCAGTTAGTCAACGCTTCATTGGTCACAAGACTAATCATGATGATATTGTGGTTCAACGGTTGTCCAGTCGGGTGATGTGAAAATCCATGAAACTAAGACATGTTGAGAAAAATTCTAGTCATTCTCCAATGATTCTGGTTAAGTGGTAACTATTCTTAGGTGACCCCAAGAAACCCTTGGCCAGGTGGAGCCACACCTACGGCAACCCAGGCATCCAGGCACGGATTCACTGGTGATTCAGTCCCGAAATTCTGTGAATTCGTGATATGGGAAGTTCTCTCAGAAGCCTCGGGTGTTCCACATCCACCATCGATTTCGGCACAGGATGTTGGAATTGCAGCTCCCCGGGCTGGAAAAGAAGTTGGCCAAGTTAAGGGAGGCGACTGGGGGACGTGTAGGACTGGAGATGCTTGATATATGCTCCTAATGGTTATTCATGTATTTAGTGATGGTTGTTGGTTATGAATGGCTAAAACTATGGGATTCTAAGCTCTATAACTATCATAACTTGGGATATGGGCCCCAAAATAACTCTGGAGTAATATACTCCACTAAACATGGAGGCCGCAGCTCAGCCATGGTCAAAGTCCTCCAAGTTGCGCCGTTGAATTCGGTGATTCAATGCTTATTCACCCCTATTGTTGAAGCATTTTTCTTCGGCGGAAGCATTTGTTTCTATTCAGTTTCTTGTTCATCCCTAGGTGTTGATATTGATGGTTAGATCCCCATTTTGATTGGATGGATCCGCCTTGTTCGATGCCAGGAGCAGTCGGAAAGTGAGACGGAAAGCCCTCAGTCCGAGGTGGAACTTTGAGATTTCGGAGATTCAATAGGCTAAACGCTGGTTGTGGCCTCAAGGTGATGTAAGAGATGTTGAACAGAGCAAGGTTGGGAAGCCTGTTCCATCACCATTTCGGTTGGTTTTTAGACTTTTAAACCATCTAAACCTGTGTTTTGAATGTCGAGGCACACTCGGTTTTGGTTCGTAAATTGCCCCATACTTGAAAATTGGTTCAACCCTCCTTTTTTGGTTGGTGCAATCCGAATTGTTGCTACAATCTCCACTTACATCAAAGACAAAAAATTGATATGTACTGTATATCCCATTGTGTCCCATGAAAGCCACATTAGATAGATGAAACATATGAAAACCATATTTAACTCCCATATCCTGTTTTTGTGGAAGGTGTTACCCAAATCCGCAACGCCAGGCTCTCCCGGCCCCTCGGGGAGTGTTGGCTGCAGCGCCACCCAGCATGGCACCACCCAGTTTGCCAGGACGGGCAGGTTGGAAGATCTTGAGATCTGGGTCTGTTGGATCTTTTGGAGGGAAAAAACCCATCAACATCCTCAAGTTTTGATGGTTCACTGTCATTTTCCGAAAGTTGCCATGTCGATGCATTTCGGAGATGAAAAACGCTTGCAAGAGGATAACCATTTTACAATTGAAAGCACTTGTGTATCCCCACATTTCAGGACGTCAAGTTTCGTGGCTCACAGATTTTCAACTGCCCATAGGATTCGAAGGGAGAACAAACATGGCTAGCTGCGAGATCCACACGGAAACTTACATGGATAATCCAAAGGGCAGTTGCAGATGTATCTATATCTATTTTATATTCTATATATTAAACGAAATAATATTTTTTAATTATATGTATATATATATACATATACAAATATGACTGGATTCACAGAGAGTGAATAAAGGGCCTGATGCACCAGGACAGCCACAGAGCGAAGCCGCCAAGGCGGAGGCAACATCGTCGATATCGCTCCACGCATCCCCAAAAAAAACCGGCTGCACGGAAGCCCCAAAACACCATGATCAGGTGACTATCGACATCTATCGAATGAAAATCCACCGAAAATCCTGCCTTTTTCGTCACCAAAGATCATTTTCGCACCGGTGCAGGCCAGCAAGTCCTCTCCAAGGCCTTCGGAGGTGCATTGACAGCAATATAGTAAGCCTTAGTAAGCGTCAAAAAGATAGAAAAGTAACTCATCACTATCTTAGTGGCTTTTGAATGGATTTTACTTTTCTAGTTGTAGTGTGATAACCCACTGTTCTATCTTCTTGGTGGGGTACCATACACCAAGCCAGAAAAAATCTGGATGATATGGTCTAAGAAAAAACTATCATGAATGAAGTTCCCTGTGACTAGTGATGTTGCTTTCCCTTGAAGCTTAAAGTCGCCAGTAAGATGAACATATAGAAACCCCAACATACGTAGAAACCATCATTTGTGTGTTGAAATTGGCAGAGTAAGAATGTCAATTCTATGCAACAACAAACAGTAAGAAACCATCATTCTAAATTTCTTCCCAGTATATAAATGTTTCCATTAAGACCAGTTGGGATTTCACATGGCCGAACCAGGTACCTCAAGCACCCTCGAAACCCAGCCTTCCTTCGAACCTTGGTGATCCGCTGGTTGGGGTTTTGCGAAAATTGGGGAGGAAAGTAACGGGATGGGCAGTTTAGTACTGCCAACCAGATGTTTGCTGCAAGGTATCCAAGATTGAGCACAAAATCTACCAGATTCCAGATGCATTCAATTTGTTCAACTTGAAAAAAATCAACTGGGGATCGCAAGCAACTGAGTAGTGGATCAGCAAGTTGGTTAGGTTCAAATGTCCAAAAGTGGGGATCACAAGCAACTTGAATTGGGAGTTCATCATCAATGGAGTGGGGTTTCAAACATCCAAAGACCAAAGGTTGGTAAATGCTGATAGTACCAACCTGTTGGGAGTGCTGGTTTCAGATTATTTATGTTCTGTGTTGGAGGTCCATGTTCAAATCCAAGAAGAGTACAGTACACCGAAACGCATTTAGCTTCCCAACGCCGCATGTCATAGCAATCTCTCGAAGCGAGCTTCTACTGGAAAGTAGTTTGACTTGAGCTCTTGGGAATGTTTGCTTGGATTTGCACAGCAGTTTCACAACCTTCTAGAAAACCTTAAAGGTTGTCCAGTTCTTAAGTTAGATGGATGCACAACATCTTCAGATTCTATGTTTTCACATTTATTTTCCGTGGTTTTTCCATAGTTTTCCCATCTTCCCCTGAAAACTATGGATTTCCGCTTCAGGATGTCCGCCATGCGGCGTCCCTTGCCGCCGCCTCCCAAGTTGTCCAAGGAGGCAGAGGCACAGGAAAAAATTGGAAAAATTGTACTTCCCAAAACGTGTGCTCGGGATATTGATAGTTGATATTCGGGTTGTATAAATACCTATTTCATAGAACCTCTTCTGTTGATGAAATATCATCTACAAGGTGAGAGCCTCCCCGAAAGTAGGAGTTTTATATAAAAAATGATGAAATGATGTGATTTTATCGAATGTTATGGGGATATTTCATAGGATATAAGTTGATATAAGCAACAATTCATAATACCCTCCAGTGTCAAACATGGCTGGGAAATCCCGCAACTCAATGGCCAGAACGAGGAGATCATTGAACTGGGGAATGTTCCAACAAGCCATGTCTGATTACCAGATGGGTACACCTTGCTGAAGAGTAGTTTGATGGGTTTTGGTGTGCCATAAACCAGGATATATATTGACCAGCCAGCGGAAAAGGAAAAAGAAATCTTTATAGTTAGTTATATGGCTATGAACCGTGGTGAATGATTGGTGACTATGAGAGGTTTGAGAGGAAGTTGATCAGCAATATTAGGGGGAACTCAATTTTGCAGTTTTGGAGGATGAACTTGGCATTCCCCTAATAGGAATATTGTTTCAACCGACAAGAAATGAAACAGTCATATTCAAACATGAATTACTAAGAGGAGGACTCAGTACCCACAATTGTTGGTGATACAGTGATACATCCCATTCCATCTCAAAATATATCCCGTTTCATCAATGCTTAGTAAAGTCCCTACTTCGGCGTGCGACCTTTGGGATGACTTTGATGGCAATACCGGGCAAATGGGATTCTAACCTCCAGAAGTTGCGGCCGGTGCCACAGTGCCAGGTGCCAGAGCCTATCCAAGAGCAGTCGCAGTCCCTTCAGCCAGCCACGCCAGTAGCTGTTCCAGCTCCAGTGCTGGAGGAGATTGGGCTTTGGAGATGCCTGGAAGATGGTTAGGTGGAAAAAATAGGATAGTGATCTTTGAATTTTGCAGATGGAAAACTGCTTCAACTGGCAGGAGGTTGGTTTTGTTTGAAGGCCCCTAAGTCTTGCACACGTAATACTCGAAGATATTTTTTCAGGTTTCGAATTCGTCTGGTATTATTTGTAATACTCGACCGAGGATACCAATCCAAACATGACCATCACAATTCATCGTTCTATCCTGTCTTGAACTTCGCGGTTGACTGTCTGAAGAGGAGAAGCTACCTTCAAAATGTGCTGTGTTTTTTTTGATAGGACATAATTCCCCACATCTTTGTGTGGGGTTCTTGTTTTTGATTCTGTATCCCTCCAGCTCCTCCTCGTCCTCCCGCTCCTCCTCCGCCAGATCTTTGTCACACACCATCTTTGTCACACTATCTTTCACACACACCATCTTTCACATACCATCTTTGTCACACACCATCTTTGTCCAACCAATCTTTGTCCCACCATCTTTCACACACACCATCTTTCACATACCATCTTTGTCACACACCATCTTTCACATACCATCTTTGTCACACACCATCTTTCACATACCATCTTTGTCACACACCATCTTTGTCACACTATCTTTCACACACACCATCTTTCACATACCATCTTTGTCACACACCATCTTTGTCCTGCCAATCTTGGTCACGCCATCTTTCACACACCCCATCTTTCACATACCATCTTTGTCACACACCATCTTTCACATACCATCTTTGTCACACACACCATCTTTGTCACATCATCTTTCACACACCCCATCTTTCACATACCATCTTTGTCTCACACCATCTTTCACATACCATCTTTGTCACACACCATCTTTCATATACCAGCTTTGTCACGCATCATCTTTGTCACACTATCTTTCACACACACTATCTTTCACACACACCATCTTTCACACACCATCTTTCACACACAACACCTTTGTTTTGCGTGGCAGGCGTGGCACTTACGGCTCTGGTGGCGCACTTGGGCGCGCTTGGTCGCCGGTGACGCCGCGGCACTTTGCGTGGCAGGCGTGGCACTCGGCGACATCCACCTTCGTTTCGCGTGGCAGGTGGGGCACTTGGAGGCATCCACCTTCGTTTCGCGTGGCAGGCGTGGCACTTATGGCACTGGGCTGGCTCTGGTGGCGCGCTTGGTCGCCGGTGATGCCACGGCACTTTGCGTAACAGACGTAGCACTTGGCGACATCCACCTTCGTTTCGCGTGGCGGGCGTGTCACTTGGAGGCATCCTCCTTCGTTTCGCGTAGCAGGCGTGGCACTTATGGCACTGGGCTGGCTCTGGCGGCGCGCTTGGGCGCGCTTGGTCGCCGGTGACGCCGCGGCACTTTGCGTGGCAGGTGGGGCACTTGGCGACATCCACCTTCGTTTCGCGATGTTTCGCGTGGCAGGTGTGGCACTTGGAGGCATCCACCTTCGTTTTGCGTGGCAAGCATGGCACTTGTGGCACTGGGCTGGCTCTGGTGGCGCGCTTGGGCGCGCTTGGTCGCCGGTGACGCCACGGCACTTTGCGTGGCAGGCGTGGCACTTGGCGACACGGTCACCGGTGACGCCGCCGCACTTTGCGTGGCAGGGGGCCACTTGGCGACATTCACCTTTGCTTCGCGTGGCAGGCGTGGCACTTGGAGCCATCGACGTTCGTTTTGCATGGCAGGCGTGGCACTAAGCACTTCTCATTTGAAGTACAGCAGCCAGAAAGTCAGTTCCCACTGGCCGTTTGTGACATGATTTCTGGTGAAAAGAGAGATGGGGCAGACCAAAATGGTTCCACAGAACTGGGTATGGGATGGTATGGGTCAATTTTCGGATCATGTGACATGCACGCGCGCATGATGAAATTGGTGGGTGAGCATCGACAAAGTGTTGACGAATCCGTGTTCAGGATGTCCGCTATGGCAACCGGAAGGTACCAGCATGAAACAACACCATTTTCAAGTGGTTGGAAGGGGCCGCCGTTGGTGGTGGTGGCCGAAGTGGTGCAACGGCCCTGTGGTCTACCCTTTTTGTGGCAACTGCACTCACCAAGACTGACAGTCTGAAGACACAGAGAGTCTCCGCAGCAAGCAGAGGAAGAAGCTGGCACTCCACACCATGAGGTTCTTCCAGACGAGGAGATGGAAATCAACAAATCAATCTATGGTTCCCTAAATTGAAAGATCACTTTGACCCGTGTGTCCGTGTGTCCAATAGAAGTGACAAAAAGATTACAAAAAGCACCAAAGAGTATTGGGGATAATTCGGGATACTTAAGGGGAATGCAAGATGACGCTACCAAAGAACGGAGGATTTCTAAGAATTTAGGGTTGTCTCAGCTGAAGAATGCAACTGTCAAGCCACAGATCCTGCAGGAGTCACAGGAAGCTGGCACTCCACACCACGAGATGCTTCCAGAGGAAGAGGTGGATGGGGAGCTGTGGGTAGCTGCAGAGGTGGTGGTACAGGACTCGGGTTGGTTTTTATGGGTATAACTATGGGAAATGATGTTTAATATGTGTTACTGATGGTTATCAATGGCAGTTATTGATGGTTATTGACGGCAATTAATGGGTATTAATTATCGGTATAACTGCAGTCATCACCTCCATAACTTAGGATATAACGCCTACAACTTTGGTGAAATATAGCCCATAGAAATTCGTGGAATTGCACCCCCAAGTAGTCGGGTGATCTGACCGATGGCGGATGGCTTGTTCCCCATGGCATGGGGAGTCAAGCAGCTTGACTGTCGAAATCCCAATACTGGGACCATGTCCGGAAGGAGAGATATTGCCAGTGGCTCCCATAGAACGAATTAGTGGTTTCAAATTGCTATGGATCAAAACGTGTCAAGACTGAAGACCCAGAGAACTGCAGAGAACTGCAGACGGGCTGAAACCATCCATGCCGGCTGGATCTCAGTCATTATCTTCCTGTAGACACCATCTCGAGAAATCGAACTTGGAGTGGGTGGATTTGGGGGGTTATTATATTTTGGAAAGGACAGCATATCCCCAAGCGTGTGTGTGAAACCTCACAATCATTGTTGGATCAAGGCCCCACATCCCCCACAGAAACACCTAGGGGGTAGCTCTAAAATCCATGTGTTCTCAGCACTTTCCCTATTCCAATGGTGGCCCATCAGCACAGGAGCCTCCAGCTGTGGAACCAGACGCGCCTCGCACTCCTCAGACTCCACAGGAAGAGACACCCGAAGTGAAGGCGCGGACAGACAACTTTGGATCCTGTGGCGGAAACTATGATTCAACCACCGAACGACAGGGATGGAACCAACAAACAATTGGAACCAAGAAAAGCCGAACCCCATTTTACCCAGGCATAGGTGATAAATAGCCTGAAAGGGGGTTTATGCTATTGGGTTTACCACATTAGTTTAGTTGCAAACTTTCCCATTCGCAACTAATTCATAAACGAATTCTTTTTTATTGGGCGATGATTTCATATTGTCCATTGGATTTTGGGTTTACCATCCCCAAAGTGTGGAAATGTCCCCATGAACTTCCTCTACACTCCAGGGTTTTCCCACGGCCTCAGGCACCGCAAGAACCGGAGCAAGTGCCCAGCACACCATCGACACCAGCATCTAAGATGTCCAAGGAGAAAAATGACGGAAAACTGCGCGTGTGTGTGTGTGTAACCAACCATTTTTAAGGTAAAAAATGGAGGTTTCCTACAATGGTATCCCAAGTCACCATGGGTTTTAATACACTGGTCATCCATGACTTGGATGATTTGGGGCACCCCTATTTTAGGAAACAACCATATGGGAATATACAATGGGATAGAATGTAATATCGATGTTATAATGATGTATATACAGATATGGGTGTGACACATATAAGCCAACAATTTGTGATTTGGGTGTGTCTAACAATGGGTGGTTCCCCCATGCTTTTTCAATGTAGACTGCAAATATGGTGATAAACCATGTTGTGACATGGAGGTATCCTATTAAATGGAGGTGCCCTATTCAATGTAGTCGGTTAAATCATTCTGCGTTGGGATCTGTCTTGATGTATCGGTTCAATAGGTTCTGCCAAGCCCCACTCTGAACTTGAGTCGTATCCTGTATGTACACCACACAGCCAATTCCCAGTTCTCAGTGCATTTATACCCCTTGTGCAACAGATTTACTATGCAAATTTCATTGGATGCATGTCATTCAAACACCATAAGGCTTGACCGCAGGATTGTTGCATTACAAGGCAGCTGAGATATCCTGGGTACCTTCCCAGTGCTAACTACAGACAACTGATTTGTACCACATATGTATCATAATATATATATATATATATTTATATATATATATATATCATACAACAGCTCATACCCCATCAATTCCAATAAATGTCGAGTCCCGACTCCGGATTAGACCGGGACGTCGACCACCATGGAGCAGTAGGGTGTGCATCAGGAACTGATGGATGCCCTGATGTTGAGTCAGCCTTCAACTCTTCCTCTAGATCGAATGGATCCAACGAGATCTGACAGAAGGCAACAAAGCAGAAATGTGACAGATGGAGACTTCAGTCGAGAAGGGCTCTTCAGGCAACTGCTTGCTGCGCAGGCAACTGTTGTCCTGAAAAGTTTGTCCAGAAATGTGGTACCTCTAACTCCATCCCTCAATCATGATTTCCTCATTAGAGATTGCCATAATTTAGCGGTAGATCCCCTATGTTCAGTCACACCCATGTGTCCATTTTTGTAGGTTGAATTTCGAATGTTGGGGTTTGATTTGGCTCTTTAGATCCCCCCCCATTTGAACACCCATATCGGTGATCAGAATAGAACCCATTGTAGCCCTACATCCCAATAAGTAACCCCGGGATTATTATATACAATAACCCATTTTTTTTTAATTCCATAACGTATGTATGCATATATATATATACATACATTATATATATATATATATAATGATAAAACCACATATATAGTAAACCCCATTATTAATATTCCCATTGAGATGGCCATCTAAAACTATCTAAAACTATCCCCTTCTGCAGGACGAATCTCCCAGCGGAGCGCCCAAGTTGTCGTCCTGGCTTACGGACATGAGGCACCACTTTTGTAACGTTGCGGAGGTCACCGGTTTTAATGTGCATATAATGGGATAGAACCAGATATAACCAACTTGGTGGATCTTTCGCAACAGGATTAACTAGTTTGGATTTATGGTATATGAAATTTGTGGGATGTGATGTTTGATTAGTGGGATATGAAACCTGGACGGGATATGAAGCCCAGTGACCATCCTCCGATTTTCCTAGCTACTTGGGATGATGAGGAAAATCCTTCCACAAATCTCATGGCGGTCCGAGAATGCAAGGGGATACATCTAGCTTGTGCCCCAGAGTTATCAACAGTTGGCCCAGGTCGGCATGTTCTTTTTGACAGGTCTGTCCCTAAGGTTGTCAATGACATTCCCATGACCCAAAGGGTCTTCTCCCCCGAAACAGAAAACGCCGTGAATCCCGGCCAGGTCGCGTATGGCCAATAAGCAGGCGGCAGAAAGCAAGGAAGTGCAGGTGGCTTCACTGCTGAGCTGACAGCGTCCCTTTATACTGGCTAATCAATAACATTTCCCAGTTCATGCCACAATTTATTGAATATTACAATGCTCTAGAATCATCAACCAACGGGGTCTTTGAACACTGCTCACCAAAGCTCGTTAGAAAACTCCCACATCCAGTGGTTTTTCACATCATCTTCTTCATTAATATTGCCACAATTTCGGGCAAACCGGGCAAGTCTGTATGGCAGTGATCGTATGGGTGTAGGTCAAAGACAGAAAAGGTGTTTTTTGAGCAATAGATCCAAATTTGGAAAGTTGCCCCAGATTCTGTATTTAGACGCACATCCTGGTCCATTCTGTTCATCGATCCAACGTTAACCTGAATGCCAACGTGATGGCCCACATCCAGAGCGGCAATCCAGAGTATGAAATATCTCCTTTATCAGTAACCCGTGACTCTCCGGTACCCAATCCAGGGGTTCAGCAGTTGCATTGCAGGAGAAGCCGGAGAAGCCGGCGGCTTCAACCAGCAAGTTCGTGGCAAAGCTCAGCCGATGCTTTCACGGAAGGTAACGACCCAGCGAAATGCCTATCTTTTAGTTGGCGAAATGGTTTCGATGAAATAAAGAACAACTGGTGGTGGGAACGTTTCAGCAGCCTAAATCGGATACAACCAACAAGCCATGGAAGACTTGGTGAAGATCTCTATGTTTGTCACTAAGTGGATTTATTTCAGAGACACCATGAATTCACTTGAGAAGCTCCCTTGCAACTGCGATCACACTTAGTTCCACTGCCTTCCAAATGGATGACCAACTCCGTCGACCAACAGTCTAACTGAGTCTAGCTGAGTCTAACTAGCTTGATTTGCTTGGTCAATGGTCAACAGATTACTATCTATCTCTATATCTCTATATATATATTGCCCTTGAATGGAAAAATATTGCAAAAAGGTGTAAAAACTCCACCTGTCGGTATCTAAGGTTCCCCATTAGAACTCAACCACCCCACCAGGCCCCACCAGCGAATAAGGCGCCGTCATCTTCACTGCGGCCATCTGGAAAGTGCCATGGAAGATATGTGGGGAAGGGATGCACGGGGATATCCCACAATGATGGGCCCATACTGTAGGTTGCAGATATTGATGCGAGTCACTTCCCAATTTTTGGGGGTTCACCCCTTGGAGTTGATTGGTATACAATCGGGGACCTTTATAGTCAGCCACATTTCTTCATAGGGTACGGCCCAACTATACAGGTCAAGGTTGGTGGTTGGTTGGTTTGAGCTAGTTCTTAGTTCTCCGTCCTTGTGACTATCTCCCACGGATTCCACGTTAGGAAGACATGTTTCATTTGCGGATGATGCTGAAGCCGGCTGGGACGACTTGAAAGGCAGGGAGCATTTCATCCTTCAACCGGCCAGACCTGTGTCTTGTCGCACCCCGAGGCTGACGAAACCGCCGAAGCCACCCCCAAAGCCCAGCGCAGCGGCTTCGCCACCCGCAGCTGCCGAAACCGCAGCACCCACGGAGATCGAGGCAACTGGGCGACGACTGGGGTCAGGTGGAGGGTGATCCCTTGAACTGGCTGATTGATGATAGGGTTTCCCATAAATGTTTGAATATTACAATGGGAATATGGATAGTGGGAATAACAATGAATAATTGTGATGATCGAGAGGATTTCTATCAAAATACGGTCTTTCCATGATTGGAGTATTGATCACTATCAACCTGTATACTTGGATTCCCATATATTGGATAATGACAATCTCCGAATTGGATAGCATAATCACACCATGTAATCATCAACCAGCGGTGTCTCGCAGTGCCCAGTTGCTGGTGATTTGACCAAGTGAGTCCATTGCTGGTTGGCATGCACGATTTGTTAACACTCATACAGTGATACACGCAAAACAGGGGGAGGGATTGCCGGTGAAAACGGTCACCGGGCTTTTTGAATGATTTCCAAAGCTTCAGCAATCAACCAAGCTTAAGATCTCCAGGAGATGGTTTTTGCCAAGATCTGTAAAGATTCTGGCTTAAGTCCCCAGTTAAACCCTATTTCTGATAGCTAAAATCACCAAAAGTGGTCTGAATCCCAATCCTTGCTGGGTAAATCCCCAACCGAAACTCCAGGTTGCACCAGCTGTGCCACCTTTGGCATTGCCAACTGTGGAGGATCGGCCGTGCGGCCCTGCTGAGATGTGTTTTCTTTTTCAAATGGGGATTGAGCCAAGAGGAACGAGGGATTTCACTAGCGAAAATGGTGACTGCAACACCAAACATGAATTTTGAGCTCTTAAAATGAGCGGCTCCACATGATTTCAGCATCAAAAATGATGATATTCATCAACCAAAATGGGGATTTGAGGCATCAGAAATGGTGGCTAGACTAGCGAGCACACTGTGTATTTCTAATCTCCCAGGAATGACAAACAATTCGAAAAAATATGGAACCCAACAAAAACAACCGGAAAAGAAAGAACATGGAACCCAGAAACGGCCATGTCCAGTGGAATTTTAGCACCTTCGAAACCAATTTCGATGTTGGCTTTTGGGGGGTTCTGCGGATGCCAAAGTTTGCTGAGAACCCACAGCGTGGTCTTTGATGGGACAGTCTTGCATATCACTACACCAGGGGGCCATGAACCAAAGACATTTGGCCTGAAATATTCAATTCATCAGAATCCTCTTCCTAGCTATTTACACCAGTTCTGGATAGATCCTCAGAAAACTGGACCTGGAGACATGTGCTATACACATGTGCTATACACATGTGCTACAAAGGTGTACTATTGATTTTTCGATTGAAGCGTTGGTGATGTTCAGCTCCAGTTCCCCTGTCCCATCCAGGAAGAGCCAACTGCGGGCATCGTCAGGCCGGGAAGTCATCATTGGTGCCCTAGAGGATAGGAAAATAACGGATGAATAAAATTGTGTACAAAATCCTGCAGCTAAATGCTGTCCCAAACGATATGTTGTGTCCTGATAATGATTGGCCTGCTCACCTGTATGTTGAAATCATATATCCTCAAAGACCCAGCACTGTCATGATGAAGAGGCATGGAGTTGCGATGGTTTTGATCTGGCCGCTGTTGAAAATAAACTCAATATAGTGCATAAAGAAGTTTTGCCAGTACCTTCTAGTAGTTGTTTTCTGATCCACCAACAGAGTTTTTCGTGTTATCAATGGTTTGTTTGCATCCATGATGACACTCAACTACACTACACAGATGGTGAATGGACACTATTCATCAGCCCATGATGCCATGGATGTTGAAAAACTGCGTTCCTAACCTGTTGAGTTCGCGGCTCAACGCTAGGTGCTTTCGTGGCAACGCTTCTGGACGGGTGGGGTGAACTTTCTGGGTGGGGCCGGTGCCCCCAACAGGTTAGGAGCTGTATGTTCTTGCGCACGTGGAGGTTTGGAATGTCAACAATTTGGGGTTCAAGATGCAAACTCAGAATGGAGAGGTTTCCAGATGTTTCGAACCCAGAAATCATTGCTCCGTTCGGAATCAAAGCGTTTTGCCAGTGAATATTTCACAGCTTTTTCCTGGTCCCGTGATCGTTGGTGACAATCTGATGTTTCTTGCTGAAACCATTCATATTTGGACATAAATCGCATTGAATCATCACATCATATAATAAACCTGGTAAGAAAACATTTTCAATCATAGAAACCAAATCCTCCCATACAAACCGCAAAGCATGCTGAAAAGCGGCTGAATCCTGGATCCGTCCCATCCCAGGAATCTCTTCCAAGGCTTCAGCGGGCGAGCAAAGCACCCAAAGCACCGCAGAACAGGAACCAGGTGGGCATCGATGTCCATGGAGCACTACCTAAATCAGGTGGTAAAAAATCACCCCAGGATCACTGGTTTGTGCGGGATTCCTCAGTTATATGTAGAATAATCCAGGATTTAGATGGATTTGGGACCTAACCAAGGTCATTAATGACGATTCATGGGAGGATTTTCAGGTGTGTGAAACCTTGTGAAAATGGAGCGCAAACGCCAAAATTGTGATTTTGCGACCCAACTTGAGGATTCACGTAAGAAAAATGCTGGTTGAACCCACACAAAATTGGAACGGGTATTCAAGTAGGTAGTGCTTCACCGGTAGTGGAACTTTTGTAGGTGAAAAATGTGTTCAAGCTGTTCGGATCAGCAAATTTCAAGGCGGTAGTCTTGCCAGAAGTGATTGCAGGTAATTAGTGAGAGGCAACAACGCCATCAAAAGTCTGATGACATTCACGAAAACCTATGTTGACTCTACAGAAAATCTTCCAACATGGGGGCGCTCATGGATTTTCAAGTTTTTCAAGTGTCATCTTTGGGGTGAATTTGGGTGCCTTCCTTGGAGGTGACGAGCCCAAGCAAGTGGAGGCTGCTGGGGATGTGATGCGAAGAATGGGATGCAAATACCAGCTGACCATCCAAACTGAGGGAACCTCAAGCAGGTCAACTTGGTCAACTTGGTCAACTCAAGATTCTCTTGACAGAATTTGCCAATTTTGTGTCAGGTGATGTGCAAGTTGTCAAGATGAGTCAAGGGTACTTCATACTTCAGGGTGTTACATCTCATGATTCCTGGGAGAGGTGCCCTTGTCAGATCGATTGGGTCAGTCGATGTGATGCCCAAAACCCCTGATGGTTGGAGGTCAAAGTTTTTTCAAATATTTTCATCATAATTTCATCATATACTTGTTACTGAATCTGTATACTTGATTTAAAGGAGATTGTGATTCTCCAACATGGAAGGCTCCATCAGTCAAGCAGGTTTGGGGATGACAGAGGGTGAATTGGGCGTTGTTCATGTCTAGTCTTGGATGTCATTCACTCATATCCAAAATTCCCCGGAAAGTGGATCTTTGAAGGGTCCAGCAGCAGTTGCGATCAGGGAAGGAGATCATCTTCCGATTGGGACTGCTGCGTATCATTCCGAAGCCATGGATGTCCCATGCCACCGGAGGCGGTCTCCAGCGAAACCTCACAGGGTGAAGGAGGCAGTCTCTCCTTGCCGCCCAATTTCACTGCTCAGCCGACATCTCAGGGGATTTACAAAGGGATTTAATCATCCACAAAGGGAAATCATGAGTATATCAGTATATGATACAATATATGATAGTATATGTTTATGATAACAATTATCAACTGCTGGTTTCAAATATTTGATCTGTTCAAACGGCATGAAGGAGCAAAATTGACTTTCATCTCAAAATCCTATTGGGACCGAATCGACATTGAGATTTTTCAGGTTGAAACCATGTCCCAAGAGTAGACCCAATCTGATGCCGTCGCAGCGTGCCGGCTCTAGCAGGTCTTCAGGAAGTCTACTATGAGGGCATCCTGCATAGCATTTGATGATTGTTTAGTGAATCAGGTGGTGCCACACTCGCAATGATGACATGACATCAATGTGATCTTCCCAAAGGCACTCAGTCACCACAGTCACCACGATCCACAGATAATCCACAGATTCTCGGTGAAACATGGTGAAACTCTGTCAGTGAAGGATCCACTCCACAGGATCCCGCAGCAGCCATGATCTCCAAGCACCTTGGCATCCGACAGATCCGACAGTTGCGGTGCCCTTTGCAGCGGTGCCAAGGTCTGTGCTGTTCGCAAGCAACGCTCTTGGTTTGAAGTCTTCAGGTTCTTTTTTGGTTCCATAACTTGCTGTGAAGGTACCCTGATTTCACATGTTCATGTTTCACTGTACCATGAACTCGGGGTTGAAGCCAGGCCACATCGCTTCACCCCTAGCAATATTCCCAGAAAGCTGGCTCCCACTGACCTGGTTTCAAGGATGCTTAAGGATGCTTAGTGGGTGTTCATCGATTCGGATGACTTTTGGAGGGTAAGATTGGAAGTTTCACAGAGAGCGCGCCAACTCGGTGCCCAGGATGATGGGTTCGCTGACCAAGCCCTTCCCGGCATGTCATTTGGCCCACAACGTTCGAGATATCGGCCAGCATTAGCTACACACCCTTCGAATTGCACGACACTGGTGGATTTCATACTATTAACCAGCATTAGAAAATATTATCCATCAATAGTGGGTTTTGTGGCCAGGTGATATTTGTTCTTACTATAAATATATATATATATAAATTTGATATATCATTTATTGTACGATATTGTAAATTGTAAATATCCTCATCCCATGATATCCCATAGCCAGGAAGAAGGAGCCGGCAGCTGCACCAGTTGCAGCCACACCGCTGGCGGCACCGGTGGCGGCACCGGTGACGGCCGTGATTTTGGAGGCGAGTTCCAGTGGAGTTCGGCCGCACCATGCAGCTCAAGACTGATAGCGTTGGCGGATCACAGAAAGAGGTGTTCTTTTTCCAAGGTGGGCGAGCCTCTAAAGTATGTACTCCTTGGACTATTACAACAAAAAGTACTTACTGTAATGTGTTTTGATGTTCCCTTTTTGCCATATCCATATCTGAGCAAATGTTGCTTAGATACCCAATTCTTACTGAAAGGTTTTCTCCCCATACAGCCCCGCAATTGTTGGTTGTCGATCCCGATGTTTGGCCCATGTCCCTGTAGGGGATGTTGCTACCCGCATGTTTATTGCTTATATCATCTTTATTCCCATGTCACTTGATAAGACCATCATATTTACATACATTTGCTACTTAAGCATTTGCGGCTAGATGAGCATCTCATTTCTTTCATTGATATACTATCCCAGTTTTTTGCTGGTTGATGCGATTGCTTTTGGTAGTGATCACCTATTTCCTTTTGCTTAATATCCCCATGCTCCTTTGTTAAGCTTCCGAACAGTTTATGGTTGTCCCCACATCCCTTGGTGCGCAAATCCGTGACCCAATGTTTGATGCCACAGCACCCCCATGTTTTTTGGCCGAAGGAAGTTTAGAAGTCAAACTTCCGACAATATGGACAGATGAAAAGCAGAGATGGAAAGGGTCAGAGAGAAGAGAAAGAGTTAGAAGAAAGAAGATGCAGATGCGCGAAAAGGTAGGAAAGTCGCGATTTATTGTGTTTTTCCAGTGATTTGTGGCCCGGAGGTCGAAAAGTAGACTCGCTGAAGCGGCGGGTGCGGAGCCAGCTGGCCAGATGAGAGATGAAAAATTGCACGCCGTTGTGGCGCGAAGCACATTTCGAAGTCAAAATGCACAAAACACACCACGTTCGGACCACTTTTGGAAGTTGAGATGTCGAAAAAGTGCACGCTGTTGTGGCGCCAAGCACATTTCCAAGTCAAAATGCACAAAACACACCAAGTTAGGACCACTTTTGGAAGTTGAGATGTCGAAAAAGTGCATGCCGTTGTGGTGCGAAGCACATTTCCAAGTCAAAATGTACAAAACACACCACGTTCGGACCACTTTTGGAAGTTGAGATGTCGAAAAAGTGCACGTCGTTGTGGCACGAAGCACATTTCCAAGTCAAAATGTCTAAAACACACCAGCTCCGGACCACTTTTGGAAGTTAAGATGTCGAACTAGACGACGGTTGGCCCGAGAGCGAAAAACACGTTTTTCAAGCAGCTCTGAGGATGGTAGTCGTAAAAGATAGTCGGTGAATAGTTGGTGAATTTTATATGAGCTATGGCAGGATATGG
>Ga0126342_10009272_pt1 | contig 17644 bp, 20 predicted proteins | sample Cyp1metagenome_FD_92528 | JGI IMG/M metagenome (GOLD analysis project Ga0126342, IMG submission 92528) | Coral microbial communities from Lord Howe Island, Old Settlement Bay, Australia - Cyphastrea 1 metagenome | ecosystem: Host-associated > Invertebrates > Cnidaria > Coral ... | reverse complement strand
TGACTTCAAAATGTGCTTCGCGCCACAACGGCGTGCACTTTTTCAACATCTCAACTTCCAAAAGTGGTCCGAACCTGGTGTGTTTTGTACATTTTGACTTCAAAATGTGCTTCGCGCCACAACGGCGTGCACTTCTTCGACATCTCAACTTCTAAAAGTGCTCCGAAGCTGGTGTGTTTTGCACATCAAAATGTGCTTCGCGCCACAACGGCGTGGAATTTTTTATCTCTCATCTGGCCAGCTGGCTCCGCACCCGCCGCTTTAGCGAGCCTACTTTTCGACCCTCTGAAGCCACAAATCATTGGAAAAACACAGTGTTTCGCGACTTTCCTACCTTTTCGCGCATCTGCATCTTCTTTCTTCTTACTCTTTCTCTTCAACTCTTCTTTCTTCTAATCTTCCTCTTCTCTCTGCCTCTTCCCTGCTCTGCTTTTCATCTGTCCATATTGTCGGATGTTTGATTTCTAAACTTCCTTCGATTATATTGTATAACACGTATGATATGCAGATAGCTTCGGTTGTGCCCTGCAAGGGATGCCTTTCTTGTTGCCATGCTTTGAACCTAACAGCGCGGAGTTGAGAATTGGTATTGCCAAGGTCCACAAATCTGCCTTGAAGAAGCCCGCAAAGTGAGTGCCCAGTCCTGATGGCTTTGGAAAATGGAAAGACGAGCGCAGTCGCTGTCATGGACCCTCCCATTGTTGTGACGGCATGACAGCTTCATCCATCCCTTCCCACAGGTACAAAAAATGCTGAGAAGACTTCTGCAGGAGGTTCGGGCGCAAGTTGGGTAGATGCTGTTTGCTTTAAATATTATATATATTATGATTCTCCATAGTGTTCTATGTTAAATACCGGAGGTTTTTACGTGATTACCCATTTTTTTGGTCAACTGAAAAATTGTTTAATATCAAAGTATTATATAATGTTATACAATTATACATATATATATATATCTGTATATATAGTAGGGATACACTGCATTTGATGTGTTGGATGCTTTATCAATGTGTAAGCAATCGCACTTTTCCTCCATAGATGCGGATGGTGTGATTTCACCATGGCCATGGCGATCTGGTGAATCCATAGCCCGCAACAGTCAGTGGATGTCAGTGGCTGTCAGTTGTCGTCTGCGACAGGCCATCCAGGAATGTACCCTGACGTTCGGGATAGAGCCCTGCTGTACTACTCATGCCGCAGGTATTCTGCGTCGCGCTGTATCGTTTCAAAAGACAGGTGTCTCGTACTTTAGCGAAAAAAATGTGCCAGAGACATGCATTGAGTGAAGGCGACGAACATTAACGATGGTTACCTACCGCAAAGTATACATCTGCAACTTTACATTCATAGTTTTGGAGGAGGATTGCTTTTGAGACGATTCTATAGATCCTGTTTTGCATTTTTTTGCATGTTCGTCCTTCCATCGCAAATTATTTTTGGCTCAATAGCTTTAACTTTAAAACTTTTGCACGGACCAGGCCGCAGTTTTCCAATTTTGGCAGTGTGGGTTCCTCAAAAATCGAGCAGTGGCATGTCCTTGGAGGCAAATGATTTCCGCTTTCTTAACTTGCACCATGACACCTCATGCGTGAGAAAATCATTCGAGGTGGCTTCGATGAACTTCAATCCGTTAGCGACCTATGTCAAAGAACGGCAAGGAAAACGAGTGATTCGGAAGGTGTGGTTTGCTTCAGCCGAGTATGGAACAAATCATCCTTGGGGCGTCCCTCAAAGTTGGCGAACTTGAAACATCTTGATATACTGCCGACATTGGCTGCCAGAATGTCATATTTTTTTAAATTTTGTTTTTTTTAAAGATCATATAGTAAACCCAATGGCATAAACCATCAAAGGTTTGGGTTTTATGGACTTTACCACATCAGTTCAAAGAATTAGGAAGTTCGGGGGAAACAAATCCACATTTTCCATCATTTTCCAATATGTCCCTGGGATTTCCATGGCAAAATCTCGTGGAATCCGCATCCGCCAGATTCTCATCTCCAACAATGGCATGGCCGCTGCAAAGGCGATCCTGTCGATGAGAAGGTGCCGCTGATCCTGGCAAGTGGTGCCGTTCAGGACATGTTTCTTTGGGAATCTCATGCCGGCGGTCAATCATAGAAGAGAAAATAGAAACAACTAGAAACATAAACCTGTTGGAGCACTTGAAAACTTGTGAAAACAAAATTTGGGGAAACCATTAGTCATTGGATGGGAAGAATCTCATGAGAATCGTCCCTGGCCTGCGGTTTTTGAAGTCGACATTGGCACAGGTGGACCTTCATCGAGTTCGGTTCTGAACAGATCATCACATTTGTCGCGATGGCGACGCAGGAACTGACCGTGACACATCGTGACACAAAGGGTGCCGCATGATCTAAAACAGTACCAGGACAGCATGCGATGGAGTCTAAGAGTTCTACAGGTTGTGTTGATTTTGCAGTATGGCCCTACCACCAACATCACATTTCCAAACTATGGAACTTGGAAGTACTAGTGGTGCACTCCCTTGGAAACCACTTTGAAGCTGACCTCCTGAAACCCGCCCTGAAACCCGCCCTGAAACCCGCCCTGAAACTCCGCGGAGGGGTTGGAGATGGTTGGAGATCGATTCTCCCCGAAAGGTGATGGACATTCCAGCGAAACAACCATTCTATCCATTTAATGAAGTGGACGACACTTTACATAGCGGGATGCAGCACAAAACCATGTGCGCCTTCCACATCCTTGTCTATTCTACAGATCTGTATGTTATGATATATTGGTATATATATATTAGTTATAAAATATACATATATATATATATTATTACTATTATTAGTATTACTATTATTATTATTGTATTTATTTATTATTATTAATTATTATTATCATTATTATTATTATATATAATTATATATAGATATATACATTGATGATATACATTGTAATGTCACTTTGGCCCGACAGCTTCATTTGAAGCAGAGCTGATCGGCCGTGACATCAGGATGACTTGAATGCCAATGCGGAGTTCATTCGCATGGCGGACTCATTCATTGAGGCTCACAGCTCTGACAGCGGCGCCGGCTGGCTGAGTCTGTTACAGCAATATTCTTGGGGAGAATGATGATCAACCAGGAGATTTTAAGGGTAATACGGTAGACCCCTTTTTTTGACATACCATTTGATGCATGTAAGACAACCCTTCGATGCTGAAACAAACCAGCGCTTCCGTTTGGCAGTACCGAAACTGTTTGCCCGAGCTCGCTGGACTGGATGGCAGGTTCCTTCGGGCAAGAACGTGAACAACTATGCCAATGTGGACCTGATTTGTCTTTTGGCCTATATAATCGGTCGAAACATGGGTGTGTCTGAAAATGGGGTATACCCCGAAATGGCTAGTTGAATGGGGGGCATGACAATAACCCATTAAATTCAGGGCACCATATTTTCAAACAAATCCATGTTGAAACCAGCTAAACAGCCCAAAAAAGGGGACCTTCAACTGGATCAGGTCGCATTGCGCAAGAGCAACAGGTGGACGCTGTGTGGCCGGGCTGGGGGTCCGACTCCCAGAACCCAGCCGCCTTGATATTTCCTGCCTATAATGCCTATAAGTTCTCATGATTGAGAGGGATGAAGATCCATACATCCCAGGAATTTTGACGTTCACGATGATACCAAGTTGCCCCACATGTTCATATCACATATTGATCATTTGCCTTGTCTTTTGGCTTGCTGGAATGGAGGAAGATTCGCAGAATGCATTTAGAGATTGCATAGATCAGTGAGGCAGGTTTGTCAAGTCCGGTACCTAAAGCCTACAGCAGCGGGCTGAAATTTCGGCTTTCTGCACCCGACCTGAGAACTTGACCCATTTTTCAGGACTGAAAAGCTTTGCAAGCTTTCACCACCAGCCCCAACCCGCAATGCCAGCTGCCTCGGTTTGCCATGGGCCGCTGGATTGCGACGCCTGGGACGCCGACGCCGGATGGCCCGTGCCGTCCGGCGGCGTTGTCTCGCGCTGCTTGGGTCAGCGCTGGCAGCGCTGCCATGGCCTTCAGCCTGGAGTGGAGCTACACCAGCTGAGGTGGTGGCTCAGGTGGGGGGCCCAAATCATGAAACCAATCCATTCCAACAGGGTTTCATTTAGGGGATTGAATATTTTGGGGGAATTTGGAATACTGTTGAGAAATGGGTTAAGTCAGTTTGTTTGAAGATAGGGTACTCCTAAATACCCCCAACTCCCATAGTTCATCATCATTTTCCCATCATTTTCTCCATTTTTTGAGGTGGAGGCTGCTTGCCGCAGCTGGGGTGCTCCCTTGTCGCCGTTGGGTCTTCGCAAACTACAGGAAGGTGCCAAGAATCGGGGCTGAAAGGTACCGGTTGGTGCTATTCTGTATGTGACTGTGGGAAATGTGGTGGGGACTGGCAGTTCTGGTGACTCTATTTCCCATCTCCTCATAGCAGCACCCAAGAACGCTGCATTCAAGGCATTTGTGGCATCTTCCAGTGCCAAAAAGAAAGTATATAGATTTCACTTGAATCCCCCAAAAGTTGACCAATTCCCATCTGTGCCATGGTCAACATATGATTAAATTTCCTACAGAACGGGTCCTCCCTAGTCCTCCACCCATCTTCGTAGGGTATTATATTCGAAGCAAGTAAGACTAAGATTAGAAACATTTTTCATTATTCCCCAAACAGTGTGGCCACACTGAGGGGTTCTTACGGTAGGTGTTAAGGCCCGGTGTTCAATCGAGGTGGTATCCGGGGCGTCCGGCATTTTCCCTGTAAATTTCTGCACAAAATGGCTCTTGTGACATGTCCTGTCCATGTACATTTCGAGTGCGCAGGCTCGCACAAAACGATGTCCACGGAGGTGTCCGCGGCCATTTTTCCTCTAACTTTCCAGACAAAATGGCTCTTGTGACATGTCCATGTGCATTTGGACTGCGCAGGCTCGCACAAAGTGTGCTTATCATCATCATCATCATCATCATCATCATCATCATCATCATCATCATCCTCATCCTCCCCATCCCCCATCCTCATCACCCTCATCATCCTCATCATCCTCGTCATCCTCATCATCATCATCATCAGCATCATCCTCATCATCATCAACATTCATTCACATTATCATCAACATTAGAATACATTTTCCTTTCAGTCCCCCAACACTGTTTGGGGCCTCTTGCCGGGATAATTTTCCAACATGAACGCACATGAAAGATGCCAATTGCAAACATCATTGGGGAATCATGCCATTTTTACGGGTGAATAGACCAAAAATAAGAAATCGCCTTTCATGGTGGTTGACCACGCAAAGTGAGAACATATTGGGGAATCCCATTCACAAAATCCCATTCACAAACTCCCATGAACACCCCACTGACCAGGACCATCCCCCTGTTTTTCCCAGGCCTGGCCCGCAGCAGCGCCGTCCTTTCCCCTCCGACCATCGCCTGGCGCTTGGCGCAGCTGCGCTTCTTCGCAGCAGGGGAGCAGTGCTGGCCCCAGGTCACCGAGATGTGCGCGCGGCGTCCAGAGGTGAAGGGTTGGGATTTACTGCGATTTACGGCATTTATCAAGCAGTCTTGAAGGGGAAACCAAAGATTTGAGCTATGAAAATCAGACTTTTGCGTCTTCTGGGAAAGGCTGACCTGTGGTTTTCTTTCTAGACTTCTTTGCAATCACTCCCGGCAATCTGATACAGCTGTGAGGATGCAAACCATTCTTGTAAGTCGTCCTTAGCTTCCTTTACCTGCAAACTTCTGAGAGCCTATCTACAGATTTAACGCCTCACCTTCAGCTTTGGCTGGCAGTATATGTGTCTTCGAGATCTCCTCCAAGGTACTTAGGACCAGAGAAATATCAGTGAGAATGTGACAAGCATTAAACTATAATCCATCCCCTGACTTGCCAAGACTGTGCAGTATAACCCCCAACTGGAGGTTTATGGTATTAAGTCTACAGATTATCATCCAATGGATTCGGACCTCTTGAATCATTGACTTTCATCCCGGCAGGTTTTCATGGATGCTTCCGTGAAGAAGATTTGGGAAGAGGATGGGTTGCTGGCAATTCATAAGCCATGGGGCATGAGGGTTTACCTCCCCCGAAACGATGCAGGTGATCGCTACAGGAGCCCAAGTCGGTTGCCGCCGGGGGGGGGGGGGGGGGCTAGCCGTTCCGAAGGTCATGGGTCCCAACTGTGAAACCCCAAAATTGGGAAGTGAACGCCAGTGATATCGCTGCCTTTCAGGACATGGCCTGGAGAGCTGACAGTTCATGATTGGCTGAAGGAGATGTTCCCAAACCAAAGGACCTACATGTGCAATCGCTTGGACTTTGCCACCAGTGGATTAATGTTGGTGGCGCTGAATCAGCAGGCAGCCAAGCATGCCAGCGCCCTCTTTCGAAAACGTGAGGTGGGGCCCAATAGCCAATCACGTGTGGCCATGTGTGAGCGTTACGTCCTGCATGTACCTGCCATATTGTTGTCTACAAACCTAACAACCCCCACAGTGATTGATTGCTTTCAAACAAGATTGCATATAAAGGGCTTTCCATTTGATACATGATCATATTTATCAATACTTATCATAGATTCTCTACATACAAATTATACACATGTTAAATCAACAACCATTCTCCTTGCCTGTCAGGTGCACAAGTTCTACCAGGCCTTGGTTTTGGGTCATCCCCCAGTCAACTGGGATGGGAACGGCAACCGGCTCTGTGACCGCCTGCGGGACGTGCCTGGACGCTTCGCGCGCAGCGTGGCTGGGGCGGAGGGGCAGGCGGCAGAGACCACGGTGAAGGTGTTGCAGAGGGGTCAATGGCCCAAGGCCCTGGGGACTTTTTTTTGGGGGGTGTTTGTGCACACATTTTCTTTAAATATCTAAGATGCAGATGATGCAGGGTTTTGGTGCAAGTCGTTTTGATAGCCCACATGGCGCTGGTTTGAGATTGTAGGTACCCTGCAGGATCCGCCATATCAGGGAGGCTGCTCTGAAGGCAGCGTTGAGACCAAGTTGAGACGCCTGGAAGCTTCGCTGGTGCAAGTGGAGCCAAAGACAGGCCGCAGGCGCGGGCAGGGAATGAAGAGACCTAATACCATGAGAAGGTGTAATCTTCGAACTGAGTCCAATTGCAACAACGCGTGAGTTCCCCCGTTTTCATATTTTCCAAAAGAGCCTGGAGTTTTTTTGGTGATTCTCCAGCAAACTAACATAAATATGGAACTTCCAGCATGTTTCATGGATCATTTCCGAGGCTGCCCATGGGCCCCGTGGGCCATCCATGGCCATCCTGTCTTTCCCAGGCACCAGATCCGCGTGCACCTGGCATCTTCAGGCCATCCCATCCTGGGAGATGATGCCTATGGTGGTCAGCCCTGGGGCAAGCGTTGGACGTGCCACCGGATGCTGCGGTTAGAAAAGCTTCAGCAAGCTGTAGCAGCTGTAGGATGCTGTAGGCATATGTGATACGTGCCACTTCCAAAAAACCGAGGCATTGCAGATTTCATAGCACCATTTGTCCATATTTAATACTGTATGATTTAATATTATTTAGTCATATTCATCAGCCCTACAAATACCATTTACCCCACTACTTAAATACTGCTGGGGGAAACCCAATGCCATAGACCTATTATTTGGGGATGGTTGGTGGAAATCACTCAAAAATGGAGATGACTTGGGGATGGTGCAGATGGCATAGCTGAGGATGTTCCTGCACTCCTGGCGTTTACGCTTGCCCTGGATGGAGAAGATTCACCTCTTGGAAGCTCCCATTGCATGGCAAGCTTCGCTGAAAAATGAGCAGTTGCGCCGGCTTGGGAGAAGTGTTGTATATATTTACGTAAGATAAATCATGATAAATAATGATAAATCCATATAATTCTTGAGTGAAGCGAGAAGTAAAGTCAATGCAAGGTTGCAGTAAGACAGCTGAAAGTTTGCAAACGACCAAGCTAGCAGGTCAAACAATGACGGCCAATTATTCAGTAGAGAAGTTGCCGGCAGTGCTAGAGATTTCCAGGAGACCCAGTGAGCCGTGTGTTCGGATCATGTTCGATCCCAGGCACGCGAGTGAGAATCCCAAGCTGCCAGCCAAGTTGAAGGTGCGATGGAGCTGTTTTTTTTTTTTGATTCACTCAAATGGTGGTTTTCATAGTCATGGGGGTACCCCCAATTTCTGGATGGTTTATGGATGGAAAATCCTATGACAAATTGGATGATGACTGGGGGTACCCCCATTTGGATTCCTCACGGTCCTAGCGACCTACAGGAACTGGGCATCACCTTCATTGGGCCTCCTTCCGGTGTGATGGCTGCGTAGGGGCGCCCGGAGAACTGGCCATGACAACTGCTGGCAGTTGGGATGGCAGTTACCTTTTTACTCTTGTTTGGATCCTAGTTTCAGAATTTCAGAGTAGCATCAGAATGGTTTCAGAATGGCTTCGGAACGGTCTCAGAATAGTTTCATGATGTTTTAGAGTAGTTTCAGAATACTTCTTGATGTTTCAACATGGGTTTTAAGATGCCTGATATGGAGATCTGCCCCACCGCCCTGGTTTTTTGGGGTCGACCCGTCCAGGTTGGGTGACAAGATTGCTGCCAACATTCTGGCGCAAACGGCCAAGGCGGGCCGCTTGAGAAATGTTGAGAAATCGGGCCCCAACTGCACTGCTGGCATATAATATTATACATATGATACATGATATGCAATTTTTAGGCACCTTCGTTTCTTTATTTGATAGGTCAACTGGTCGATGGAAATGGTATGCAATTTTTTTGCTCCGAACAACTCCGAAGAACTCCTTTCAGAGCCACCCAAGAAACCGTGGTTGAGTATCGAACCTATTGAATTCGGGTCCCATTGAACCATTGAAGGGAATAGGGGAATTGGATAATGTGATGATAATAATCTTGTTCCCATTCCTCGCATATTTGGAGGAAAGATATCGAGGGGTTACCGGTTTACCCCTGAAATATCCATATTTCATGGGAAAAGAACATGATTTCCGGTCAACCATTGAATCTTTCTGACTGCATTTGTCCACCATTGAAGATCTGACAAAATTAAAATCCCATCAAAAAGATAGGGAGTTTCTTAAAATATGGTTGAATAACAGTAAATCCTCTACATCTTTAGGGAAAACCCATGAGAAAAGCCATGGAAAGCCACGGTGCTGGTGCCGCTTTCAGGTGCCGAGTATCCCATGGAGCGGGGACGGCCTCACCTGTGAACTCACAGCCGAAGGTGAGGTGCCCGATGATGCTTGGGGGCCCCAGAGATCGGTGGGGAAGGATCTTCAGCAGATTTTCCCATGGGTTTTCCCATGGTTTTCTCATGAAATCTAGTTTTTTTTGAAAAAAGAACCATGAAACTCATGAAACCAATTGATATATTGAAGAAAATTGGGCTTCAACATTTGAGCCATCGACTGTAGAATGATTTGCAAGCAAGCATGAGATGGGATTTACTGGGATTTAAGTCTTTAAGCAATGATGAATCTGAAGAAATGGGATTGAACCAATATAATAGATGTTCAGTTGTGTGCAAACTGAGGGATTTCCATGGACTCCAGCAATCACCAATACTTGATGTGCTTTGGTGTAGAGCCAATGAAAGTGGATTGGTAGTTTCTAGCTGATTTAAGTTGGTTTGATTTTCCCATTCCCTAATCTTCCCTACACGGATGAGGGTCCCAGTGCTTACCATTAGGTGCCTCAATGGTCCCTCAATGGTCCCAGGTCTTCCAGAAAGCCATGGTGAAGACGGTGGAAGATGCCTTGGAGCGAGCTGGAAAGATCGGCTTCCCCATCATGGTGAAGGCATGGATCACTTGGGTTTGTTGAAGGCGATTTTTTATTATCGGAACATCCACGACTTGGAATCGAAGAAAGGGATGATGTTTCCCACCCTGCCAGGTGAGGGTTTAGATTTTATCAGAGTTACTGCCCAAGAGAGAATGTTAGAATAGTTAGAATACATGCCAGAATAGAATGTCTGAATAGAATGCCCGAATGGAATGTCTGAAAAATATATGCCATACTGTATGTTTTCGTTTTTTTTCCCCCAACACAGTCCATATTAGGTAGATTTATACACCCCTATGGAAATCCGATGCCGAAAAGCAAATCGCTGCCATGGCCATGGAATTTGGATGATTTTTCCCCAAGAACATGGCAGCGCATAGTTGGTTCATCATTGTCCCAATTTCTATGGCCAGTAGGAAAACACCAAAACACCACCCAAAAAGATAGAATTTCAGGTTACAATCCAATCAAGTAGTGATATATAGTGATATAAATGAGTGAAACTGACAACAAATCATAGCTTCCTGCATCTCTCTGGGGGGTTACCAAACATGCTCGGCTTTAAGAGGCGTCTGAGGGTGGCGGCGGCAAAGGTATCCGCAAAGCCACCAACATGGAGGACGTGACGGGTAGATGTGGATGTTCCCCGAAAAATGATGGGTGCATATCAGAAGTTAGTTTTAATATGTTTTAATATGTTTTAATGCTCCAAGATTTTCTTTGGGAGTTTTGAGTTTTCGACGTTTCAAGAAGAACGGGTACTGTATATATAATGGTTCAACAATTCCTTTTCAAGCATGCTTTTCAAGCACAACAGTGACACATCGATATATATATATATTATGTATATATCAATGGTAGAATTTTCATAACACAGAATATATGATGATTTTCATTGTTTTTTTTTCATAAGATTATAGCATTGACAACATGGTTCAACACCCCAATGGCCCCTTGGCGCGTTGAAGGAGTTGAAGCTGGCTTTCACCAACGTGCAAACCGAGGCGAGAGCGGCGAGAACGTTCCATCGTTTTTTTTCTCCGAGGCCCAAAATTGGATGGGTTTAATATCGTTAAATATGGTTTAATATGGTTTAATATATGGTTTAACATACGGTTTAATATGGTTTGATATGGTTTAAACATGGATTTGAAATACCGCATAGAAGTATCTAAAAGAAATGACCAGTTCTCTGGCTTCATACCCAGTCTTTTAAATGTGGAACCATATTATGTAGCGAATGGACAATGACTAATGATTAGGTCTTATCAATCATTGGATGACAATCAAATGCACGTGGTATCAATATCGGTCTGATGGAGGTGCCTGGCTCTCCAATTTTCTTGATGTGGCGGCCTCAGATGCTCCCAGCTGACACCCAGGTGGCGATCGGATCAAAGCAAGAGAGTTTTGGTAGTGAAACCACCATGTTTCGCCATTTTTGATCACCATTTCTGACAAAAAGCACCACTTTTAAAATCTTTTAATCAATTTTGACTCTCAAACCACCATTGTTCACCATGTTTGATAGCTAGACCACCATTTTTGATGGTTAAACAGCTGATTAGGCATTTTCAAGTGCGAACATGATGGCTTTCTAGATGTTTGAAGTTGAAACCAGCCATCCAGTCAAGAGAAAGCTGCATGACTCTCTGACTTCACATTCAACATTGTAGATGTCCACGATTTTCTAGCAGTTTTCTAAGGAGTTTTCTAAGGAGAGACTAGTCTTGCCTTTGGTCTTCCCAGCACTTGGTTTTTTTTAGGCGCATGGTGTCAAAAGCCAGACACTTGGAGATCCAGATCTTGGGCGATGAGTGCGCAGTGATTTTCACCGGATTTAGGGGTACCCTATTTTTTCAGACCCATAGATAGATCAACACGATAAAGGTCAATCATCGGTATGTTGGCGGCTAGCAAAATTAGGAACCACCAGGGAGTAGCTGCTGGACTAATTTTTTCTGCCATGTTTCTGCTGGACTAATTTCAATCATCAGCATCTCGGTGTGTCTCAATGTTTCCGGGTTCCAAGAATGGGGACCCAATACCCTCTGGTAAACTAACATAGCCATTGAAAATGACCATTTATAGTGGATTTACCCATTAAAAATGGTGATTTTCCATGGTTATGTTAGTTTACCAGAGGGTACATCCAACATTGGCCATTCATTGTCCATGGGGAAACCGTAGTGCCCCTCCACGGGTTCACCGGCTGACATGATCAGAGATCATCCATCTTCATTGGTAATCTTCCAGATTCTCGCAGGTCGGCAATGCCACCTTCCGCATGGTTGTTGGCAGGGTATATAATGCCTACTTCATATTGTAGATTGTAGATATTTATAGGTTTTATAGGAACCCCCAAAAAAGTAGACAAGTGAATCTTCATTATCTTAATGGCAATGTACTTTTGGGCATCGGGGGATGGATGAACAAAACAGGAGATGCTGCAAGGTACGGAAACACTCTGGCCCTGAACGGTCGCGATTGCTCCACCCAGCGTCGCTTTCAGAGACTGGGCTGCGGGGTATCCGGGGTTTGACGGTCAAACACATAGGAAATTGGAGGGATATCATGGGACACTGCAGATACCCCAGCAAACATCAGCAAACATTGGGTCAACCAGGTCTTATGTCACGGCAAAGATTTGGAGCAAAAAGCCATTGAGTCAGCAGCCTTTGCTAAGGAAGATCTTCGAAGAAGGTCCTCCCATCATCGCCAAAAAGGAAGTGCTGGGGCTCCCATGGGACTGTGCCATGGTGTTCGGTTTGTGGCCGATCCCTCATGCCCAACTTGGCAGTGATAAGACATGATAAACCACATGTATATATATATATATAAGAAACATTCATAAACAATGATAAGACGACCAATCAATTCCCTCCCAATATTAAACATATTGAATACCCAGACAATCCCTTGGTGGCCACGAGGTTCCATGAGATGGAGCGTGCTGCCATGCGACTCACAGCACTGGTGGGATACCGAGGTGGAACGGGTGCCACGTGGCTGTGACTTTCTTGGGGAGTTGTTGTTTGACAGAACCACCAGCTGGATCTGCTAGTGCGGTCAGTAGAGGTTTGGACATATTGTTTGGAAAAAAATGGGGGCTGAATTGTGGGCGAGTCCTGTTTTTTGGAGGGCTTGGCCTTCAAACTCACTGAAGCCAGGGGCTGGCACCGTTGAGTACCTCTACAGCCTCTTGGAAGTGGAACGCTAGGTCTTCCATAGGTCTTCCAAGACTGGGACACCCTCATTTATCATCATCCTCTTGTTCAACCTGTTCTTCTGGGACCCCAAAAAACAGGAAGACCAGGAGACATGTGCCACCTGCAGACCGTCCATAAAACATGGAATTCGACGGCTAAAACAGCAGGTCGCTAATATGGTCCATGCACAGACAGAGATTGGTCAATGTCCAATTTGTTTGGACCACCCAGTCCCCTTTGAAATCTTGTGATGTTTGAGTGGGACATGGATTGCCATCCCCTTTGTCCCCCGTTTTTTGTATCATCCGAGGTCCTGAAACCCACACTTTCTGCTTTCTGGAGCTGAACCCACGACTGCAAGTGGAGCACCCTGTGACCGAGGTTCGGAGCCGCTGAACGATATCATGTCCCATGATCCATAAGATCCATAACAATCCATAACATTATTATTAATATGGGATTATATATGGATTATGGGATTATAATTATGGGACAATCCATCTGTATCAGGGTCCCATATAATCCATATAATCCATAATTGTCTTACAGTATTACAGAGTGCAATAAAAATGCACCACAGAGGACGGAAAGTATGTATGACCGCAAAGAGGTGATGTGATGATATGTGATGCGTATCCGATGTATCCCCTGAGGCCCTAACATGGCTTGCCGGAAATTCCATCGAAAATTCTCCATTTTGAGGATTTCCCAGCCATGTTGATTCCAGGGGCCATCACCATTCACCATTTACAGATGAAGTCTGGGTGAATGGCACTGGGGAATCATTGCGTAGCCATCTTGATTTTCCCATTGAAAGTATTGAAACCTCCATTTATAGAAGATGTTCCTCTTAAATCACCATGAATGCCCATTAAAAGAGACACTTCTGCCTTGGCCACTGAAGAGACTGACCGCACTAAAACCGCAGTCCATCACTGGCGTGAACATGCCTGCGACGCAGCTCCAGATTGCCATGGCCAGGAAGCCTAGGAAGCCTGGAACCAACGGGACTGGCACCTCGGAGGTGGACATAACTGTCAAATAACTGGCATTGTGATGGATTGTGGCTGGTTGCCATTGTGGACATTTGAGATATTTGAGCCATACTTTGGGAGATTTTTTCGGATTTTTGTGAAAGCCACGTCTGTGCTCCTCCCGATGCATCGCAATGCCCCAACCACGTGCGGTGTTGCACGCCTCAAGCGATCTTAGGGCATCGCACTTTACAACGTGCCGGACATCCGAAGGCACCGCAATCTGGAGTTGGCTGTGGTTGTTTGCCGAGAGAACCAATTTCATGATGGGATCATTCTTATTTCCCGTTTGTAACCTTGAGATGCTTTGCTTTTGTTCATTAGTTAATCATTAGTTCCAGTAAGTGAACTTGGGTGATTCCGCAGCATATGGTGCTCCATCTTTGTCGCGGCGCAGGTTCTACGGCATGGATCCGTTCAAAGCCCAGAGACTGAACAAAAGTTTAAAGTTCTTCCTAACCTGGAAATTACCTTTTTTGATGCCCAGGGGTATGGTTCTGAACTTCAAAAAATCCATTTGTTGTGTTCGACATGAACTTTTGGATGATCCCGTTGCTAGGACTGAAACCTCCAAGATCGATTTCTTCGCTGTGAACTATCCTCCCATCACAACTGTCTCAACCTCGGCACGATGGAAGCGGCCCCCAGTCTCGAGACATCCGAAATACTCACATTGAATCATCCAAATGGTTGTGGATCAACGCGGTGAATACCCATCAATTCATGTTACTCGTACCATCTGTTGTGGGTTTTTGCGTGAACATCCAGCTCTTTGGGGATGGGTCAAAACCCTGGTACCTTTTGTTCACCCCAAGTCATAGCTGGGTTAAAATGGATGTGAATAACCCACTATAGTAATGTATCTATAGGTATTGACCCATACCCATTTATCATCATTATACCAGCTATTTTGATGTTCCCCAGGGGATTCCCATGGGCAAAATGCCCAGCTCTGCCACTGCTCAGCACTGCTGCGCCTCGCGTATCACGGCGGAGAACCCGGACGAGGGCTTCAAACCCACCAGTGGCAAGATCAACAGCATCAGGTTAGCGGGGCGCACGATTGCAGGTGTTGATTTTGATGACCTTTGGATGAGAAGATCAGTATATAGTATATAGTATATAGTATATAGTATATATAAAGATATATTATATAATGATATAATTCTAACTTGGAAAAACTGAGGAAAACTCAATATTTCCTGGAATCGAAACTCATAAAATGATCATTGTTACAAAGCTGCAGCTAATGGCCGTTATCTTCAGCACATGTTATTCCACCATTTTTTTACGGCTTGACGTATCATGACAGGTTCCAGTCCTCCGGTGATTGCTGGGGTTACTTCAGCGTGGGCTTGAAGGCGGTGGTATTTTTTGATTGCATGAAACGATACCGAACCTAGCGCAGTGCAAGAAGAGGTGCCCAGAAAATGGAGGGTCTGCCATGAAAGTAGATGTTTGGCATGGTTTGGTGGTTTCTATAAATGGGAAATCCTCAAAACCATGGGTTTCCATACCAAAAATGGTCTAATTTGGATGACTTGGGGGTACCTTCATTCTTGAACACTCCCCGTTTAGCATGGCTTAGCTCTACTGCCAGGGAGGCATCCACGAGTTCGCCGATTCTCAGTTCGGCCACATCTTCGCCAAGGGCCCCAACCGTGAGGCTGCCAGGCAGGGCATGGCTGTTTCACCAGGCCCCCAGTGGCTGGGTGCTTCGGGCGCAGGAAGAGCTTGCGATTTGCACTGATGAACCTTGATGTCTCTGGAGACATCCGACATCCGGCAGGGCGACTTAGTGCTGATGCTTCCGTTTTTTTGTGTGGGTAGCATGACGGGTTCCGACATGTTCCACATATTTCTTCTTTTTATTTTCAATTGTAGATAATTATAGATCATTTGATCAGATACAATCATAATGATAACCATCATGTTATTTCATTTATTTCATGAAAGTTACCAGACACGATGATCATCCCCAGTGACTTGGGGGTTGTCCCAGTTGTCCCCCACTGAGGTTGACTACTTGGTGGACTTGTTGGAGACGGAAGCCTACAAGGTTTGCTATGGAAAATAGCCCATAGAAATAGATGGTTTACCTATGAAAAATGGTGATTTTTTCTATAGCAAACTGTTAGTTTACCAGAGGGTAGCTTACCAGATGCCTCTGGTAAACTAAGAGGTAGCGGAACTGGAGAATCTCATGTTCTTTTGAATGGGTAAATCATGGTAAATCAACCATAGATATTTTTGCCATTTTCAAGAGCAAACTGTTAGTTTACCAGAAGGTAATAGAAAAAATATCACTATTCTACCGGGCTCACCATGGCTAACCTATCTTACTAAATGAAGGGGGTCATGCATCCCGGATTGACATCGTGAGGAGAACACCATCGACACCATGTGGCTGGATGGGCCCTCCCGGCTGTGTTCTTTCCAGATTCTGTGGTCAGCAGTTGGTCGAGCAGAAAAAAGCCCCTACTGCCCCTATGATCTCCACATCTTTCCACTATTTTCCATTTAGTTTTACAAACACACACACAATTAGCTTCTGGGAGGAACTGGAAACTCATGGAACTCGACACTGCCAGGTTGATTGCCAGCAAAGCGATCTCTCCCAGCACCGGTATCATGGACGTGGTCTTCTACGCTGCAGTCTACCGGGCCTTTGACACGGCCAAAACGCGCACGCAGGTGATTCGTGATGAGTTTCTATCCAAATAGGGGTTTCCTAAAATTTTCAATAAAAGGATAATCCATTTTCTAAATAAACAAATTAGGATTGGGGTTTTCCCAATAAAATGGGGGTACCCCCAGTCATCATCCATTTTATTTTAGGATCTTCCATTTTTTCAACCATCCATTTGCAGAACTATACTGCAAACTTGGGCCACGACTTTGAACGACAAGAAGAAGCCTCCTGAGTTTCTGTGATTTTCGTCCCATTTGTTCGGCTTATTTCTGCTTAGAGTGTGCCTGCAAGGATGCCTTAACATCGATGCAAAAGGGTCAGTTGGTTCTGCTGGGAAAGCGTGAATCTGACCTGCTTGACATGTCTATGCCAGGAATCTGACCTGGGTGGAGTGTTTGCGAATCTCTACATTTTGAGACATGACGAGCTTCTGATTTGATGAGTTGCTCAGTGGGAGATGATGCTGCCAGGTGATACAGATGCTTTGGTGCGCCACTCATGGCTTTTCATGGGGCGAGGCATGAAAAGCTGACGACCTGTCCGAAATGTTGTGGACTTATTGTGGACTCAAGAACCTAGCATGTACTAAAATGTATCTAAATGTATCTAAATGTACGTATCTAAACGTAGTATTTCATGTTTTGAGTCAGCTTGATCCGCACTGCTGAGGTGAACTTCCCAATTGAGATCACCTACGACGAGAAGAAGTTCTCCTTCCAAGTGATGAGGTTTGGATCCCCCAAAAGATCCGGATTCCATCAATACCCGGAGAATGTAAAAACTCCTGCAGTAAAACCATGTATTGTATATATCATCGATCTGCCCGATAGCGTTGGTTCAAAAGAGCTGAGTGCTTAACGGTGTTAGCTTAGTATTTCACCCCATTGTCGGTTG
>Ga0126342_10009271_pt1 | contig 17645 bp, 14 predicted proteins | sample Cyp1metagenome_FD_92528 | JGI IMG/M metagenome (GOLD analysis project Ga0126342, IMG submission 92528) | Coral microbial communities from Lord Howe Island, Old Settlement Bay, Australia - Cyphastrea 1 metagenome | ecosystem: Host-associated > Invertebrates > Cnidaria > Coral ... | reverse complement strand
CCCTATTTTTCACGTCAACATGAGAAAAAATGACGTTTCGCTGTAGCGAAAACGACATTTTTGTTGATGAAAAACTCCTAAAACCATACGGCCGTCTATGGGTCGGGAACCATGTAGTTACATGTAATGTGGTTAAAACAATAATAAACCATCCCCCAAATCACCATAAATAGGTGGCATATAGTATAAACCATTCCCAAATGGATAGTTTATGGCATTGTTTGAACCACATATAGTTCCTCTTCATTACCATAGATGGTGATTTACCTATAAAAAATGGTGATTTTCCAGTTCGCTATGTGAGTTTACCAGAGGGTAATGACCATCATTGCCACTACTAAGCTCTAGAAAAATGGTTCCACAGGACGTTGACGCCAGCCTCATCCTGGCCATGGCCGTGGTCATCGACGAGATCCACGACGAGGAGAACCCCGACGCGGAGAACGGCGGCGAAGCGCTGCCGGACATGTTGGAAGACGCTAAGGGACTGCCGATGCCACGGGCGCCAGCCGCCATGTGCCTTGGTGAAGAGCTGGGAAAAGCGCTGCGAAAATGTGAAATGATAGGGAAATGGTGGGAAAAGTTGGAAAAAGTTGTGGCAAAGGTGGTGTGAAAGAGAACAGACATGGTGATTGATCGATTTTCACTGGGTGTTTAAACTGTTTCTTGGCGAACAAAACCTAGGGGTATAGGACTACCCTACCCTCTCTATATATATACATATTGATTGGGGGGTATCATCCAAGGAATGGGAATCCTGTTCTTAACCAACTAGTATAATGGAAAGACATAATGAAGGGTCTTTGAATAGTGCTCACGTGCAAAAACGATGAGAAGATGGTGGGTTAAGTGTAAAAACATGGTGATTGACCGATGAAACACGGTGTTTCAGCAATGAAACTCTGAAACATGATGATTTCAGCATGAGAAATTGTATTTTATTAGCCATGTTTTAATCCAAATCCCAGGTTTTTTTTGTTTTGACTTTTCCATATTTTTTGGGAATGTCATCATCCCAACTGACTTTCACTCCATGAGTTTCCCTCAGGATTCCTAGTGATCGACCGCCGCTGGATGCTGAGCTGATCCATGCCACGACAACAGCCTATGAGCTGGAAGAGAAAGGACTCCTCTAAGACGCGGCGCTTGCGGAGTTGGAGGCAAAATATATGGATTACCCTCTGGTAAACTGACATAACTATGGAAATTGGATGAAATTGGCCCATTTCTAGTTGATTTACCCATGAATAGCATGGTGATTTTCCATAGTTATGTAAACGTTTACCAGAGGGTAGATATGATTAGAATGGATTAGTCATTTCCATTCATTTCCAACATGTTCGAAACATATCCGCCAGATTGGTTTGGCATCTGAAAATTTTGGGGAAACCCCAAATCCAATGCTTGGATAGTGCCATTGCCAGATTCAACGAACCACAGGTAAGCCCAGCACTGTTTGGTCACCTCTTGGGTCGGTGACATGTGAAATCCCCAACATCTAAAGAATTGGACTAAATCAAGATAAAACTAGAAAAAATGACTTTTTATGGCTATTTCATTGGGGGTATACCATATTTTCCTACAAAAAATGTGTATATTTCTGGGATATCATGGGATCAAAAAAAGAGATCAAACACAGGGACATTTGCCACATTTTTTTTGAGGCTATGAACCAAGCAAACAGATTTTTTTTAATGTCAAGCCACTTGACCTTCTTCTGGGTTGGGGTAGTCAGGACTCTCCATGACTGGAGAAGACTTCGAAATCAAAAATCCTTTGGGCCAAGAGTCTCGGCACCAAGACTCTTAGTGGCTTTGTCCGCGGGGATACCATGGTTAGTTACCCTCTGGTAAACGTTTACATAGGGAACTGGAAAGATCCACCATTTTTCATGGGTAAATCCACTATTTCTAGGGTCACTTTCAATAGCTATGTTAAATTACCAGAGGGTAGATATGGTTAGTTAATGATCATTATCTCTAACATGACTGGTTGGTGGTGACTGGAACCATGGAATGGATTATGACTTTCCATTCAGTTGGGAATTTCATCATCCCAACTGACTTGAACTCCATGATTTTTCAGAAGGGTAGGGCGAAAAACCACCAACCGGATGACCATACTATGGAAAATCACCATGTTTAATGGGAAAATCAACTATAAATGGCCATTTTCAATAGCTATTTTGACATAACCAGAGGGCAATGATCATTATCCCTAACATGGACCATACAACACGACCATAAGTCATTGGTAAATTCTTTTTGCGATCGCTCGGACAACCCGTTGGCACACCTGGAAGAGTATTGATCGCAATATTACAATCATACATCATACATGTATATATATACTATCGGATATAGATTGATACCAACTATCGGATATAGATTGATACCAGGAATTACTAACCATTCCAGTTTCTAAAAAACAAATACAGAAAAAAAACATACTGAAGAGTTTCATTCTATGCAATCCCTTACCGCCCCATGGGTTTTTTGTTGCGTCGCGGCAAAGCCCAGGTGCTTTTGCGCATCAGTGGAGGAAACCGCCTGCCAATCGGAGGAATGCCAGTGACTCGGAAGAGTGTCTTCCATGGAATGTTCAGCCAGGATTACTACTGTAACAGGGGGGAAAAAATGTGATATCACCAAGAAGTGATTTCATATGTAAATCATATGTATAATTATATATATATATAGATTTTATATAATACAATAATGTGTATATATATATATCATATATATATATATATCATGAATATCATGAATACCATGGAATATGTTGCAATATTTTCACCAGAAAGATGCTTTTTACGGGGTTGGGTATCCCCCTATGCCAAGGGTTTCTGGACTGCCCCAGATTTGACCAGGTCTGGGACAAGTTGACCATCACCACTGCATCTGGTGGAGTCTGGGCACCGTTTCGTTTTACACGGAGGGGTCGGACACGTTCCGTGACCAAAGGGGAACGTGACCAAGAAAAACCCCCAGAAAGATGCAGAAATTCCATGAAATTAGTAGTTCTAGGTGTCCAAAAGAATGGTAAATATGTTTTCTGGTTGGTGGTGACTGGAACTTTTTTATTTTCCCCCGTAGTTGGGATGATGATCCAATCTGACTTTCATTTTTTTCAGGGGGTAGGTATACCACCAATTAGTTGGTAAATGTGTGTTTTTTCCTGTCTGTTTGGGGCTTGCAAAATGAATGATGGGATGCAATGGATGCAATGGGGAAGAATCGGGATGAGAATCACGTAACGTTCAAAAGACAACCGCGTAAGGTTCACAATTCAAAAACTTGGTGGAGGAAAATCATAGAAAGTGACCCAAAAATATGGCACTTGTTTGGATCCGCAAAAAGAAGACACAAAATCAATTGTAAAAAAGCATATCAATTGTCAAGATTGGAAACCCATCCAACTTGGAATGTGAAAAAGTTGTTGGAGACCGAAACTCCTTTTCCAACACACAACTGTTCCTTCAAGATGTGTCTGAAAATGGACCCTAAACTCGGTTTGTTATCCCCCAAGGGGGCATGGTCCCACTAAACCGTCCAAGTTCCTATGGGGAAAACTATGATAATCCCCCATGTTTGTTCAGGGCCAATCCATCATCCATTAGAATGATCAAAATGATGGTACAAATGATGATAAACATTGATAAACATTGATAGACCATGTTTCAAACTATGGTTTATCTTAGATGTCAATCTATAAATGATGATAAACATGATGATAAACCATGGTTCATTAAATATGGTTGATCCCACATTAAAAAAAATCATTTTATATAGATAAATCATGTTGTTAAAATCATTTTATATAGATATGAAAATATGTATCATCATAAACATGGGTATGATAAAAATCCTCTGTTTTCCCATTCTGCGGCAACCTGCGGCAAGCTGCGGCAATGCGGCAAGGAGTGGTGGCCTCGTTGGATCGAGAGATGATTGCCATGACGCCCACCTACGATGTGATCCGCCCGGACGGTGGCCCGGCAGCCGGAAAGGATGACTGGAAAACCATGGGGAAAACCATGGGAAAACCCACCATTTTTCGATAGGTAGATCATGGTAAATCTCCGCCATCTGTTTGATGGTATTTATCATGTGTAAAGAATGGGAAAACTGGAAACAAACACTGGAAAACGAGCATCTTTCATAGGTAAATCATGGTATATCTTTTTGGTTGCGTCTGCATTCGGTCTGTGTCACTCTCGGATTGAGTCACATGATACCCCAATGGTCTAAATCATGGTATATCAGTATCTGTTTGATGGAATTTATCATGTGTAAAGAATGGGAAATCCGTGGAAATCCCGTAATGGCTGTTGATAGCTGCGAAAATCTGGTAGCCTCTGGTAATTTGTTGCATAGCCATGGTATAGATGGCCATTCTAAATAGGTAACTCATCATGTTAATCATCTATCAATGGGTTGTGTTTCATAGCTACGTTAAATCACCAAAAGGGTTTTTCAACGGGTCTCATGATATTTGTTCACACCACTTTGGTCTTAAATCGTCTAGAAATGGATGAGTTTCCACGTGGGATTACCTCTGGGGTCATCAAGTTTGTCACGACCTACAACCTACTTGGAGGATCATCCCGAGCGCAGCTGGTGAGCTTCTGACGTCAGATTCGTTTCGGGAGTTGACATGTTACCCTACTGTGGATGGGCCAGCGAAATCCGATAAACCACCAATTTATGGGATGGTGTTGAAACCCTATAATCCTGCACCACCAATTTGGGATGGTGTTGAAACCCTATAGATAATATATGAAATCATGGGATGTTTACCATCTATCAATTGGTGATAACCGGATTTTCGCAACAACCATCCACCGGTGATGTACCCTGATGGTTTCAAACGCCGTCCCGTGGGACGAGGCAGCAAGTTCGGACGCATCAGCAAAGCCATGCTGGGCTTCACCGAAACCTTCGAGTTCTTCCTTGAAGGCACCGGTGGAGTAGCCATTAGCCTCTGGTTATGTCAAAATAGCTATTGAAAATGGCAATTTCTAGTGAGTTTTCCCGTTAAAAATGGTGATTTTCCATAGTTATGTTAGTTTACCAGAGGGTAATATCCATGAATTCAGATGATATTTAAACATTGAACATGATTAAGATTACACTGAAAACCTAGAATTGGATTTTAATATGGGATTTCATGAGAGTACATGTTCAACTGGTGGCGCCCCTTGTTGGGATGTAGGAGTTCTTCATCCTTAGCTTTCTGGCGCTTAGCTTGGCCAGGCGATAATGGTGGGCCCATCCTGAAAGCCGATTCTCGCTGCATTCGAAGATTGATTTACCCTCCGGTAAACATACAAAATTTTCCATTGATTTTTCACAATGCCATAAACTATCCATTTGGGAATGGTTGATACTACCTATTATGGTCATCACCCTCTGGTAAACGTTTACAGTTCGCGAACTGGAAAGATCCACCATTTTTTATGGGTAATTCAACTATTTCAATGGCAATTTTTTCAATAGCTTTGTGTAAACGTTTACCAGAGGGTATGGGAAAATATTCACCCTAGTTATAAACCATGAAATATAGGGGCTGACTTCGAAAATTTCCCTTTATCCACTGAGATTCAATCGATTTTGACATGCTGTTTTTTTTGTCGCATTCAAGACAGTTTCAACTCATTGAAAGGAAAATGATGTTGATAGATTGGAATATAGAACGATTGGAAGATATGAACCATCATTAACAATATAGAACGATTGTTAATAGAACATGTTTTTTCATTTATTGGAACATTAACCATCAGCAAAACCAGTGATTATGAAAACCATGGAGTTGTCAGATATGAAACTGTCCAGATGTTTGAAGGGTCCATAGCTGCCATAGTTGATGTTGGCATTGACTTCTGAGATTCTCGCGCCAGCAAATCATCGAATTTCTGCGGGACTCGCCGAGGGACTTTTTCACGATGTCACTATGTTATTTTGTATTCTACCCTCTGGTAAACATACAAAAAACTATGGAAAGATCCACCATGTTTATCCATTTTTAATGGGAAAATCCACTATTTCTATGGCCATTTTCAATAGCTATGCAAACGTTTACCAGAGGGTAAGTTTTTTTTTACATGTCATTGATTTCACAAAGATGTTCAACTACGTCGCTGATATATTTCCAGCCACAGTGCAGATTCTGGCCCCGCTTCCTTAAGCCGCGCAGACGTGCAGATTCTAAACATAGAACAATCACATAGCCCCACTTCCCCCCATTTCGTTCGATTATTTTTTTGGCAAGATTTGGACCAAGATTTCTTATGTTTGGTGACCGGTTTTTGGACCCAAGGAAGGCAGCTTCAGCGAGAGAAATTTTGAGTTCAAGAGCCGCGATGGTGCCACCGTGGCCACTGTTGGCAGAGGCGCCCCAGCGCAGCTGGGAGAACCCCTTTTTTTTCGGATTCCGGCTATAGTCATTCCAAGTTACTTAGTAGCAACTCCCAAAAAAGATGGAAAAGAGTGGCTTAAACTGCTTGTCTATCGTCATAGTCCAAGATGTCCAAGCCTGTTGCAAAACCAGAAGAATGAGAATAATGAGGATCTTTCACCAGCATTTTCCGGCCCTTTCCGGCCTATTTCGCTGCCCGTGTAACAACGGCCAGGCTACTACCAGACAGATGCGGAGAACAGAGTCCTGGAATGCGAAAGCAGCTGTAGGTTGTTGGGGGAAGGATTGGAGCTCAACAACAACAGCCAACAGCTTCGTCCTGGTTGAGAACTTTGGTTGAGAACTGACTTGACATATACAGGTTCCACCCAAATGAGTTGCCGTGATTGGTGGCAGCTAAACTTACCTAATATTCATGGAGAAAATCATGGTAGACGATGTTTTCGTCCGGACTCTGTTGCTTATTATCCCATGATATCCACAGAAACTGCTTGGTTTACCACAGATTTCTGGGACTCAGTCACTTTATTGTCACACTATTCATTGATTCCCCTTCAAAAATTCAAAATATCCAGGGTTTATCATTATACAAATGCTGGATTTTTCTTGTTTTGACCCATTTTTCTGGGTTGTCCCATCAAATATACCATAAATCTGGCTTAAACCCCAGTAAAATCTCTATAAAATAATCATATAATATCATATATCCCCACATTTCTTGCCATGACATCAGCATTTTTCTTGCTTTCCTATCCATAATTCTGGTTCTCATCCATCTTGGCGCGGACTGATTGCAATGAATCCACGGTGCACAGCGAGCAGTGCAGCCGCGGACTGTTCGTAACGTCCTAGCCCAAGGGTCGTGCCAAGTCAGCACTCTTCCGGATGGGCCGCCTGGAAGTGAAACAGGCCAAACAATGACCAATTGCGTTCCTCAGATCTGGAGTCAAACGCAGAAGTATGCCCTTCTGCGGAGTATGAACTCCCAACCTGGCACAAGTGATGGAACGCAAAATTGGATCGAATTCCCCACATAAATTGGCAAGATACAAAAAGGTTTTCTGTACGATTCCTAAGTAATGCGCCAAAGTGGGCCTCTCAAAAAGAGTTGACTGCTCTTGGATCTGCCATCGACCAGAAACCGGATCACGATGGGGAAACAAAATCGGATCGACACGAACCAAAGCAACAGTGATCTCCAAAAAACTCACCGCAACAGGAACCTCAGAAACCTCATCATGAGAATAGATCCAAGCAATCAAAGCATGCAAAAAAGAAATTGGAAATCCGGTCTGTGCCTCAAATGTACAAAACTCCGGCAAAGATGAAAGGATATCACTAAAACTGTACAGTCCTCCTATTTCCTCTTCATCATCACTTGACTGAATGATCTCCACATTGGGCTCAGTGGCAGTGCCATGTGAGGCCTCATAGACGCCAAAGTAGTATTGACGCAGGCGGCAAAGGCGATCATGCCACATCGCATCCCATTGATGTTGTTGGTGCACCAAAGTCTGGAGGGCCATAGGACGCTCCGAATTGCAGCGGACGGCCATCTGGTCAACCTTCTGATTGTTGTTGGCGATCCATTCCTCAAAAGGGCTCTCACATTTGGATAGGTCCAAGTGGGAAGGGATCCAACTGGAATCCGCCAAGGCATCCACCCCGTCGTCCAGTAGAGCTTCCACCAGTAGCCAAAGGTCGGCGTTGACTCCACCCACATCACGTCGAATTCCCTGGCGACGAAGTTGAAAACCGTCGTGGACAAACTTGGCATCCATCCAAATGTGAACCCGTTTGCGAAAACGTAAGGCCCATTGCAGTGCACTGATAAGTGCGACCATCTCACCACGCCCAATGGTCTGTTCAAGACCCTGCACCGGTCCCGATGCCACTGGACACTGCGAAGAGGCGTTGAAAACCGCCCAAGATGCCGTATGGGTTTCCCAACGGCCTTGGGCAAAACATGAGCCATCCGTGAACAAATGGTCCATCTCCTCCTCACTGGGGCCGCTCGCAAACTCGGCAGTGAGATCCGGCAAGTGCTGGAAGTAGCTCCGCAGCGCCGCTGTAAATGGCGGGCTAGGGCAAAGCAGGTGCAGCGCAAAGCTTTGTGGCCAGGAGGTCATCTCCGCACTGGTCAAAGAAAACTTATCCCGTAAGTGTTGGTACTTCCTACAAACCAAAAGATGACTATGGGTGTTGGGACAGTTACAAATAGTACAAAGCCCCGATTTGGTGGAATCATATTTACTATGAATCCAGGAGTCAATGAACGCGCCACTTTGAAGAGCCGATTGCAGTGAGGCTTGATGAGCAGTCAGGTGCTTGTTGCGCTCTACCGTGTTGTAGCGGTCGATCCCATCCAGGTCCCTCATCGTGGGGCGCTGATGCATCTGACGTGCTACCTTCCAGAGCCAAGCATCTTGCAGCAATCGTTGCAACAGGCTGTTGTTGAGCAGCAGGAGGTCGTGTTGATCTCCATTGTGGTCGCAAACATGCGGCGGAGTCACAATGAACCAGCCAATGCTATTCAAAGTTTGAAGCAGAGTACTAAATGGTCCAGGTTGTAGATCCCCTTGAAAGGCATCAAACCACCAACGCCAACATGCAAACAATGACGTAGAGCGAAGGCAAAGGCGACGAAAAGTATTCACCACCAAAGTCACATAGAAAAAGCCAGGGTCCGCCAACATGGTAGTCTGCAAAGAAAACCTCAACAAAGCATTGGTGCCAGCCTGATTCAGGTGCAGGGCACGATTGGCAGATTGGCGCAAGTCATGAAGATGCCCTTCCGCAATCAGGGTGTTGGCCGCTCCATGCAAAGCAGAGGCCCAAAAAGACAAAGGCAGGACTTGTATTTTGGAGGCCTGTGGTGCCTTGCTTCTCTTCAGCCTCATCCATTTGGCGGTCAAAGTCTGGGCTCGAGCTTTGAAAAGCCGATTTCGTCGCGCTTTGCCAAAGCACATATTGCCACCCAATTCCATGGCATCTTGCTTCAAGACCAGGCCTAGATGACGCAGAAGTTCACGACTGCGAGGAGTCAAACCCCATACATAGGTCTTGTCCAAATCCACCTTTAAGCCCCAAAGGTCAAAGAAGCTGATGGTAGAAAAGAAGGCAGAAACCACGTCTAAAGTTTGAAACCCTGCTACCGTGAGGTTGTCCACGTAGCTGAACAAATGTACTGAAGGAGTCAGGACCTTCATGTACATGTGGTAGGCCCAATCGATGAGAATCATACCCACCACTGAGAGCGAGCAGCCTTCTGGCAGTCCTTGAGAGCTGGTAACCGCCGGACTCAATGAAGTGCGGACTTCAAAAGCACGCTCAAATGAATCCAGGAAATTTCGCCATGGACGCAAAAGGCTATTGGGCAAACCAACATGCTGAGCCAAAGCAAACAGAACATCTCGGTCAATGTTGTTGAAACACTTTTCCAAATCAGCACTGAAACCACTAAAGTCCAACTGGTGTTGGAGGCACAGTTCAATGTAGCTCTGGAGTCTCAGCCATACATTGGCACATTCTCTGCCCGGAAGAAAACCTTGGGCTGCATCTGGAACCACCACAGCCAGTCTTTGGATGACTGAGTGTGCTTGAAGTCGCGACCAGGCTCTGTAAATGCAGCTAAGTATGACCACGGGCCTGAAATGGGCCGGTAAATGAGGGTGGTCTCTCTTGGCCAGGCTAATGACCTTACCAAAAAGGAATTGGGAAGGCCAAGAACATGTCTGCCCATCAATCTGTCGCAAAAAATCCAGAAGCCGCTGAGTGGTCAGGGCTGGAAGATGCTTCAGATCTGCCACTGAGATTCCATCAACTCCTCTTGCTGCCCGCTTGGGAAACTTTGTCAGCGTATGCTGCCAAGTGGAAACATCCATGGTCGCTGAAGGAAAAGGCAAACTGGGCATATACGCCTGCACAAAGTTCAGGATCCGAGTCCAATCAGCAGAACCTATGTTGGAAGTTTTCTGCCATCGTGGCCGCCAGAGGTTGAGCATGGCCTCATGAATGGCCTCCAGTGATGTAAAGGAAATGGTCATCTTGATCTCATCTCCCACCTCCAAGTTCGCCGGCAAAGCTGGCAAGTGCAACAGGTCATCGTTGGCCGCAATGGGGTTGAGTTGCTGCCCATTGTGATACCATAGACGATTCGCAGCATCTGGGATGTTGCCGTCTAAATGGATCTGGTTGGTCTGCTGGTCAAAGTCCAGGACAGCAAAAGTGATGGTGTCCCAGAGAAAGTCCAATTGCCCCCGGCCAGGGTCTCGAAGTTCATGAAAGAGCGCATGACAGGTACGGTCATGCTTGGCCTGCAGCAACTTGCCTTTCTGTCGCAGGTGCCAAAGTTCGAAACGCTCGAAATTGAGCTTGAAGTCCTGGAAGATGATGAGGGCCAAGTCAGCTGACGGAGGAGCCATCGGCAGCGTCATGGGAGCTGCTGGCGATTTGTGCCGTCGTTGAAGCCACCACGCAGGGAAAGAATGGTTGAAGCCCTTGGCGCGTTTGATGGAATGCCACAATTGTAGGCGATACACCTCCGCATCAACCGTGTCTTTGTTAGCCAATGCGGCATGTTTGTAGCTTTGGAGTCGGCGCAGCTGCCGGAACCACTTGTGCACCGCCATGGAGACCAAATCTGATTTCAATGCAACTTCTCCTGGCCGAGAAGGCTTGGGAACAGTGGCAGCCAACAAAGATCGGGTAGGTCGAGTATGTTTGGCTCGTCCTTGACAACGTGGAGGGAGTTGGCCATCTGGTTGGTTTTGGACATGCCCATGTAGTTGTTGTTCCCAATGCGCAGCCCAATTGGCCAGAAAGTCATCAGGAGATTGATGATCATAAGTAGGGCCAGGGTGTTGCATTATAGCATCATGCCAGGAAGTCAGATTGATCTGATCCCATTCTATGGGCGATGGTAGTGGCCATCGCGAAATGGACATTGTTGCCGAAGGCAATTGAAAGTCAGCGAAGACAGTCAAATGATCCGCAAAGATGGACATGGTGCCAACTTGGGTGCATAGATTTGCTGCCTCTGGAGAAAGCCACATCAAATCCACCATAGTAGCCTGTTTGCAGGTAGGAGTTGGCGTATGTCCCCATTGCGATTGAGCCATCATCTGAACTTCAACCCAGCCATAATGGCGCCATATGTGAAAGGCATCCAAACCAGAGGGATTGTTGAAGTCCCCCTGGATGATACGGCAACCGGTAGCACCGATGACCACCTGTTGAGTGATGGTGGTGAGCATCTTGTCAGTGAGCTCCCGGTGCTTGGGCCAGGTCGGTCCGGCTGGGAAGCCATGCACTGAGGCAATGGTAAAGTCTGTGGGGCCAACAAAATGTCGTGAAACCATGACACGGCCTGCATCTCGTTCACCAAGAGTCCAAGGGATGGCAAGTTCCTGAGATGGGAAGTCTGCGATGATGCCCACGCCTGACCAAGTCCCTGCCGTATCTGAGTTGTGCCTGTAGGAGACAGGGGCTCCAAAAAGGGAACGGATGGAGCGATTCTGTTGGGTGCCATAGGCTGCCAGAGTCGATGCTGTAGAGCGCTGAGTCACCGCTGTCAAATGGGTTTCGGAGAAAGTCCAAATGCCAGGTCCCAATGAGAGTGCCGAAAGTTCTTTCCCTCTAAGTCCACAGGGATTTGAGCAACCAACCCGCAGGTGCTGAAAATCCAAAGAGTGGCTGGGACTGGCTGAGGCCTCAAAGTCCAAGTCCATAGGGCCCGGGTGCTCAGCTTCCCCAAAACGGAAACCATTGTCCCCAGAGAACGGAGAACAGAGGTCTGTGCCCCATAGGGCGGAACTGGGTATGCCAACATGTTCGAAGTCCATCGATGTTGGAGTGAAAAGTTGAAGACCTTCTGCCCACACCCAAGGCATCAGAAAGAAAGTCCAAAGCAACCATGAAAACCATCCTCGCCTACCAGCGGTTGCAAACTGATATCGAGTGTGCCCTAGTCAAGTTTCCGTTCTGGATTTCTTGGCCAGCATCGACTCAATGCGATCAAAGCGACTGGCCAGCTTGGAGTCAAGCGAAGGGTCAAAATCGCGTTGCATAGCAGCCAAAGAACCCTGCAGTGAACTTTGCAAGATCTGCGTCTTGTTGTCAACCTCTTGTTGGATCGTCGCAATCTGGTGCGCAACTTGTTGGCCTTGTTGTTCCACCACATGCTGAAGGTGGGTGAGTTGCTGTTCAGTAGAGGTCATTCGTTGGCCAGCCTCCTGAAACCGAGATTGAAACTGAGCTCCTTGTGCCTGAAGTTCAGTGATATTGACTTGCAGGCGTTGGATGGCAGGATCCTGTGCAATTTCCAGCCCAGGGGGCGGTTGATGGACATGCTGCTTGATGGTCTCCTGGATGTGTTCTTGTAGTTGTTCAAAACGACGTGCAGGAGCTGCAGAAGAAGCTGTCAGAGAGGAGACGGGTCGAAGGTTCGCCCAAGGATCTGCCCCATTGTGCCAAGGATCATCAGTGGTCGAGGTGGTAGTACCCTCTTTCAAGAAGCGTCTGGTTTTCTGTGAAGCTACCACTGGTGGTGATGCCGTAGTGGAATGCACTTCTTTGTGTAGAGTGATGAGCAAGTCTCTGTCAAAACCACGCATGACTGGGTTTGGAGGTGGTGAGTCAGAGCCAACTGCCCATCCTTGTCCTTGATGATTGCCCCTGGTAGTTTGCAGCGGCTTGGCCGTCCAGCCCCAGGCAGCCAGCAGTTTGTTGATCTGTTGGCGGGAGAGGCCATGAGGTAGGGGAAAGATCTGGTAGATCTGCTTGATCTGGACTGCCACATATTCATCATCCGGACGAAGTGCTTGGTGAGCCTGCTGTTCATGTTGAGCTCGAACGCGAATCCCAAAGCGCTGGTTCATCTTGGCCAGGGAAAGTCCATGATCGCATGTTCTGAGGCGATGCAGGGCTTGCTCAAGAGTACGGCCCGGCAGCCAAATCACGCTGTAATCTGGGTGTGGACCGCGTTCCAAAGGAGCTCTTGGTTCCACATACAGGCCTTGAACATGGAGCCGAAGAAGTTGTTCAAGGGCTACTGATGGAACTCGTAGAAGGGCCTGAAAGTAGGCGGCTTGTCCTGCTTTGGTGGTTTTGCCATTCATGTTGCAGAAACTCCGTGCCCAAATGTCCAAGATGAGTCCAGGAAGATCTTCGTCAATGGGTGGATGATACAAAGGACATTCAGCACCACATTGTCGGCCAGAACAGAGCCGAAAGGATGGAGCCAATTGCAGAAGAGCTCGAATTGGACCACCTGTGATTTGCGACCAATCCATGGAGAGCTCCTCTCGGTGCATCTGGATTCTGATGATGTCAGTACTGGAAACCTCAAGGTCAGTGGCTTGATCCTGTTTCCGATGAATGGCTCCGTCACTCAGGGTCAAGAGTGAACCTTGGAGCAACATAGGTTCACCCGTAGCGGCACATAGAGCAGGATACTGCAAAGAATGCAAGTTGGTTGCTCGATGTCCTTCGGCAGAAGCTTCAGACGTGATGAGCAAGCCCAGCGTAGTGGAGCTGATGTTGTCCGTGGCTTCCATGAAGGGTTGTGCCTGACGCAAGGTGCAGAAAGCAAGTCCATGAGCATCCTTGCCAACTTCAGAAAACTGAATCTGAGGGATTTCGTCTCCATCATCATCCACAAAAGTGTTGGGAACCAACTTGAGTGAGATGGGATCCACTGGTGGAAGTGCTGTGGTTGGAGCTGAGTGCTTCTTCTGCTTCGGTTTGGCAACATGAGCACCATGCTTGGATGAGGCTTGCTGGTTGATGTGAGCTTTCAACTCGTAGTCTTTGATCAGGCGCAGTCTTGTGGATGGCCTGGATGCCAAACTCTTCAAAGCGGCCCATGCGTTGGAGGCTATCAGAGCTTCCGCCACAGCATTAAGTCCAAGGGTTTTGATGACATCTTGAGCCCGTTGATCAGAATCTGGTTCAGGAACTCCTTTGTCAACCAACAGGGCTCTGAGTCGTTCAGGGACTTCTGTTGGAGAACGCCCCATAGCCCAAATGTGTTCTTCCGCATGAGGCAGGCTGCAAATGTGTTCATGGAGTTGCCATTCATCCGTGGCAGAAAGAGGGGCATTGCCGTGAAGCAGACAGAAGAGCTGCCAAAGAGCGATGGTTCCACATGTGTGGGCATGACTTTGCAAAGGAGTTTGATGAAACTGCAGGTTCACAGTGGACTCCCCCCAAAGCAAACTGAGTGTCTGGGCCAGTTGTTGTGCCTGTGGCCTAACTGTGGAAGAAAGTCCATCAAAGAAAGTCCAATGACAGCCAGCATCGACACGCTGATCCCAGAGTAAAACCCAGTGTCCTCGCACAGCGAAAATGCAGATCATATGGTCACGGAGTGGGACAAGAAAATCCATGCCCTTGAAAGTCCAAGATGAATCCTGCAAAAGAGCTTGTGCAAGGAGAGGATGTACCAGTTGCACCGCGTCCAAGTGGTTGGAAAGCATGGCACGCATCATCAACCAGATGTGTGCATCTGACAGGCCCTGCTGTTGGGCTTGTGGAAGTCCATGTGCAGTCAAGGTCATGGAAGATCCTGAGAGTCTGAGTCGACGACAATGCCAGATGCGTTGATCAAGGCCATAAAGCTGGTTGTCTTCGTCCATGCAGGGTTCAGTCAGTGGAAGTCCACATTGGAGAAGAGCTTGAAAGAGAAAGTCTCCGGCTTGCAAAAAGGCAATGTGGATCTGGGACTGATAGTTGATGGCCAACACCACCGAACCTGAGGAGGAGCATGGAGATGAAGGTTCACCTACCCGGAGCAAGTAGGGACCATGGACTCCCTGTTGCAAGAGCAGTTGATGATCCGGAAGTCGGCGCGGGCCATCCCAGAGTTCCAATGCTGCTCCAGGACTTAGATGTTGAGCTTGAGCCTGCAGCAAGGCCTCCACTGTGACGAATCCAGTCAGCCGCATGGGAATGAGACCATCGACATCACATAGGGCAAGGGATCGTGGAATCGAATTGGAAGACCCGAACAATTGCTCCAAGTCCAAGAGCAGTTGCTGTCGGTATGCTGACAGGGCTGACTGTGCACAGTCCAAAGTCTCAATGCGAGTGTGTCCCTTGGCCAAAGATTGAAGACATGAGAAGACCCAGAGTGCCTGAAGTGGAGAGGCCACCGAGCCCAGAAGGCAAAGTGCACCACGGAGAGAAGTCAAGTGGCTCATAGTCGCTGGAAATCCAAGGAGAGCAGCAAGTTCCACTGGGTGCAAATATCTGGGCTGATGCAGTTGAAGAGAAATCACAAAGCATCCACGAAGGCCTCTTCGTCGCAATGTGCCATCTGCAAATGGGTGAGAGCGAAATCCACAAGGACAGGCAGACAGAGCACATCCGTATGAATGGAGAAACGTCGGTGCCATGTCAGAATGTTCTAACAGGCGTTTGTCCAGTCCAAATTCAGGAGATTGATATGCTGCCAATTCCTGTGGGTTCAGTAGAAGCTCTTGCTCTTGGGTAGAAGGCCAACAGCCCCAACTAGGCAGAATGTCCCCCACCGTCTGAAAGTCAGAACTTGTAGGCCACTTCAACAAAGTAGTGGATTGCCATGAGGAAGAACAAAGGATAGCCCACCAACGGTGTCGTCGACATGGCCATTGATGGGAAAGAGCCAAGGTTGTCTCATGGATCTGCCATCCCATGATGCTAGCTAACTCCATCAAACCAAAACGAACTCCCTTGTCAAATTGGGCTTGCGGAGTACACTCCAAAACAAGACAATCCACAACATGAAGGTATGCCGTGCGGAGGACCGCCACGAAAACATGATGTCTTGGATCCATGAATCCCGCCCCCAATCCTTGTGTCGAATGAGGTTGGCACGGAAAACCTGCTGACAACGTGGAAGCACAAACTCCCCCGGCCACATGTAACTCTCCTTTTGCAGAATCATTGCCAAGATCACGACAAAGGACATTGCCGTTGCCAATCTGGTTGAGTTCCATGTGCTGACAGGCCAGCGGGTTGCTATCAAGGGCAGCCACCACCTGAAATCCAAGGACAGTTGCGCCTAAGCCCAGGCCGCCGATGCCGGCACATACCTCTTTGATCAGAGGCGTGGAGTATGGCCCTTCATATGGCACCAAACGTGATTGATCATCCATGTGGAGAAAACATGGTTCCATCGTGAGGACAACCGCATCATAAACCGTGAAAACATCATGGCAAATGTGCTTGTTGAAGAGTACTTGAAACTTCGTCCCTACCAAAGTGGCCTCCAGAAGATCATCTTCAATGAGCCGCCCAAAACGAAAGACTCCCGAAAAGCGTTCCCCATGCTCGGAAGGCAAACGAAGAAATGAAGGGGGCTCCATGGGGTATGAAACAATCTCCCGGTGATTAGCTGTGAATCGGTTCTACCACTGGAAGGGACTCGGGCCAGAACTTCTCATCCATCTTAAATCATCAAAATTCCAGACTTTCCCATGGATTTCCCTATGAGTTTTCCGTGATTTCAGGATACCACGTGGTGGTCGGACCCCAAGTGGATGCAACTCTGGTGGTCGCTATGGCCTTCGCCATCGACGTGGCTTCGTTGAAAATTCACGTGGTACAAAAATGTGGGAAAATCATGGGAAAATATGGGGAAAATCATGGAGATGCTGGAAAATGATGTGAAATTCTTGAAAACATTGCTGGAATTTGACAAATACTGGAACATGATGATTCATGATGATCAGTTTTTTTTGCTATGCGCAAAAACCATTACTAAGGACGTCCCCAAGGTTTTGTAAGACGAATCTATCATGGCTGAGGCAGACGTCATGAACTGCATGGTATTCTCGGTATTTTTGTGTACCCTCTGGTAATTTAACATAACTATGGAAAATCACCATACTATTCATGGGAAAACTCACTATTTCAATGGTGATTTTCAATAGCTTTTTCTATGTTTACCAGGCCGGGTATCACTGTTCCATCTGTTCCATGTTCCCTGACGTCTTGATCCGGATGATTCTTGAGACATCCATCCCATGACTGAAAAAATTGGTTGCAGATGGTGTTGCTTCACATACTCAAACGTTTAATATACAGTACCCTCTGGTAATGACTAACATAGCTATTGAACATGGCCATAGAAATAGTGGATTTTCCCATAAAAAAATAGTGTGAGTTTGACCTGTCTAATGTATATTTTGTATAGCCAAGTGATCACATGCCCCCGATGACATTTGGCTTTAGGGCCCTTGAGTCAT
>Ga0126342_10009270_pt1 | contig 17646 bp, 15 predicted proteins | sample Cyp1metagenome_FD_92528 | JGI IMG/M metagenome (GOLD analysis project Ga0126342, IMG submission 92528) | Coral microbial communities from Lord Howe Island, Old Settlement Bay, Australia - Cyphastrea 1 metagenome | ecosystem: Host-associated > Invertebrates > Cnidaria > Coral ... | reverse complement strand
CTTCGTTGGCTGCAGAACTATGACATTCCCTGCAGCCCCCTGCACTAGGTTTAAAAAGGGAGAGGACAGAAGGAAGAAAAAGAGAGAAGTTTTACATCTATTCAGATGTTACACACACACACAAAAAAAAAAACATCACAAAACTACATAGTTTTAATCTTAAAGGACCTGAAAGTGAATGAAGCCATGAAATTTCTGGGGAATTTGAGTCAATCTTGTTTCAGTATGTCCCCTCCCATGGGAATACCCACTTGATGGTCTCTTTCAATACAGATACCATGAAGAATGCCGAGCCATGTCACGACATCTGGCTTTAACTCTGGAAGATTTTGACATCTGTAGCCACCAATCATTGGCTCAGCACAGCATCCGATGTTGGGAACCCATCTTGTATAAGTGATAGTCTCCCAATTTTTGTTGTTGCTACTGTTATAAGTTACAACCGTATTTTGTTGATCATTTTATCATCATAGCCCCGTGTTGCTAGATATTCCAGTTTCGTTGATTATACATGCCAATGTTCAAAAAATATGATATATGTTTTTTTTTTTTTTTAATACAGTAATCATATATAGTTAGAGTTAATTAAAATCAATTATATATACCTATATAGTCGTGCGGCAGGGTCAACGAAAGGCATAGCGAGAGAAAAGCGACGGTGGAGGAACATGTGCCTAAGTAGTGGATTGATTCATTGATTCATTGATCATGTTTAATTGGATAAAAGTGATTAGGACTGGTAAAATATATTTGGATTGTCTACACATCATCTTTGATCATTGATCTACAGGAAATGCGTTAGTAGTCACCATAGGTCACAGCAGGGTATCAACACGAGGTCCCCAGCTCTTGTGATAAGGATAACTAACAAGAACTATATTATTTATTGTATAGTAAACAGTCCTATCACAAGATAATTACTATTATATTTTGTTTATCGTGAAGATCATATATACACATTTAATTTAATGCATTACAATTACTATTACTATAATGATAGTTATATAATGATAATTACGGCAATCTATCACATTCATCATGAAGCTCTATAGTCATCCTGAAGATACTTGTAGAAATTGAAACATCAAGAAGCACTAAAACGATCTAAAATGGGGATGTGTTTGAACATACCACATTGTATCTACTTCAGGATGATTATAAAATATTATATTAAAAAAAAACTTGAGAATTTTGAAAGAATCCTCAATTAATCTATTATTCTGCGACATCAATCATCATCAAACATCATGAAACTATATTAATCTATGGTAAATCTCACGCCTCAGGGGAGGAGGAAGAAGCGCTCAGACCATGAGCCCCTGGCAGGTGAGGTTCCCGGTGAACACCCAGCGGAACATGGTGCAACACAGCCCTGTAATATCTGTAGATTCTGTAGATGTTTTCCCATTTTTAAAAAAAACTGAGGGAGTTCTGTTGCATCAGATTAACAGAGGGCAATGAGTCAATGTATGAGCTGGTCGCGGTAGAGTAATGGCGTTTAGGGAAAGGATTGAGTTGCTATTCTTATGCGCGCTGCTCAGTATCATTCTACGTAGCAATTTCAGTGGGCTCTGAACACGCCAAACACTCAAGAGTCGGATCTTTGAACATTGGAGCAAGATCGTCAATGATCCAAAGTACCAGCACAGAGTCAGCACACCCAGTGATGTCTATGGCATATGATCTTGCCACTGTTAAAATATCTTCAAACAACAACTCGGTTCTCCCATGCTTGCAGTTGAGATGCTGCCCTCGTCCATCACGAGGAAACACCGGCGGTTCAAAAGTTTTCAGCTCAAGAAACCCACGACACCAACAGAACAGGAGCAACTCTTGTTTCAAAGGTGGGTAACATATGGATACATGATACAGATCTGAACCTGTCCTGACCTTTGGCTCAGTCAGATTCTGTTTTGGACTGGCATGGCAACCACATGATAATATGATAGCGGTCCCCAGAAGGAAGGGAAGCCTGGAGTTGAATCCATGTCGGGATTGTTTTTGACAGTTGCACATCATGACTTGGTCACTTTGAGCGGAACGGCAACAGCGGAAACCTGTCGCGGGTTTCGCGCTTTGCACAGAGATACCGTTCTCACTGGTGTCTACCATCCTTGGAAGTGTTGCAGTTACAAATGAAGGTATATGGATGTATGATGTATATTAATTATATCATCATATCATCGTATTTAGAGGGGCTATATTGGCTATATCCTAACTTATGGCTATGTCCTAACTTATGGCTATATATAACCATAGCCATGGTCAATACTCACTATATGGTTGATGGTCATCCCATCCATAATAAGGATCCTTATAATGGTTATTATAAATCCCTATGAACCATTGGTTATTAACCATGAGTATTGACCATAGCTCATATAACCATAGCCATGGATAACTTATGGGGTTTATGTTATGGCTGCTATGGCTTTGGTTGACCCCCCGAGCTTCCCACTGCGTCTGGGCATTGAAGGGTCCGGCGGGGGCGGCTCGCATGTCTGGCCTCAGAATCCATATCCCAAATGGATCACAGTGGATTTTCATGGATTCATTATGGGAGTTTAATGGATTCTAATGGATTTATATTATGGATCTTACAATGTTGATAGATTTTATTGGGGATCCATTGGCAGTTTTGATCCACAATGGATCTGACCAATTGATGTAGAACACCATTGGGATTGATGAAACAAAACCAAGCCCTCAAGCCTCACAAAAGCACGCAGTACCCCCTGATGGCGTTGCCTCTGAACCCCATATGAAATTTAGGCGTTTTCCAAAAATATGAATTAGATGGGCACCCCCAAACTTGATAAACTTGGTTTCCCCATGAAATTCGTTGCCAGTTTGAAATGATTTTATGGTCCGCTCTAAGATGTTCCCCATCATCCCCCTACAGATTGCCGAGATTTGCCTTCCAAAACATGCCAAGCCGCACGATGCAACTTGACGCGAAGCTCTGAAGCTTGTAGTGTTGGTTTGCTTCCCTTCTGACTCTCAATGGATTGTGTTGGATATCGGTTGGTTGTGCGTTTGAGATCATTTCAAATCAGCCTATAACTGACAATTCAGGATCAACCTTCAACCAGTCTACAGTCTTCTCGTTCCGAAATGTTTGACTGGTGTTTCCAGGTTCCTCATCGCTGAACTTCGCTTGTCTTGATGAACTCATTGCCGGCCTGAGCTGCCGAAGGAATGACATGATCGTAAACTTCCATAGCTTGGCTAAGATATCCTGCTTAAAAGTGGCTTCTGAAAGTGTCAGAAAAAGCCACGATCTTTCCTTTAGTCATTTTTGATTCTTGCTGGAAAAAATGACTAATGACTAATGGTGACTAATGACTGACATCTATCCACCTACCAGGCCAAATTAATACTCAGGACACTGGGAGACCGACCAAAATTCTGCGGCGCCGGTGTTGGCCGCACTTGAGCCGCAGGGCGGACGGGCCGGGCAGTCGGGCAGTCGACACAACCGAGACACCGTGTTTGGGAAAGTCCTTCCTTCTGTCAACCAAAAGGATTGACTGACTTATTTCAAAATGACTCAATATCACCACCTTCGAAATCCTTCTTGTTGAAATGGCTCAATTAATATCTGAATTAATATCTCAATTAGTATCTCAATCTCACCCATTTTTGGTTAACTTATATATCACCAAAGAGAAGCAGCACCGCAGTTTCCAGCTCCACCCCCCGGTCCCCATGTTGGCCACGTGCCTCAGTATATCTTCAAAGTGGATGGAAGCACAGACGTCATGGATCATCATGGCATTTCCATGTGTGGTGAACAATAAACCCAAATAAAACCCAAATTGGAATTAGATTCATTGATCATAAAATATTGCCGTAGCAATAGTCAATATTCCCATAATTTCCCATAGATTGGCTGATCATCTGATCAAAGCAATGGACTAAGACAGGGCCTTATGCAACCGGCTGGCGAGACATCATCACATCGCTTTCGTGAAGTCTTCGGATCCTCCGCCTGCCGCCGGTGATGCCGATGTTGAAAGAAATGTTCGCTGTCGCTGTCGCCACGGGTGGAGTGGTGGGTCCTACTGGAGGTCAAAGCATCTGATTTTGAGAGGGGAGCTCAATCTTGACTCATACAGTACTCATTGTTGGAAACATTGGAGCATTCAAGAGGTGTATAGGTCATAAAACCACATAAAACCCTTTATTATTAATGCCATGTTGGGTAGCGTGAAGCGTGAACATCTATCTATCAGCATTTTGGTGTTCATCGCGGATACAGGGTTTGGACCCACAACCATACTAACCTCTCAACCCCTAATGAGCCAGATAAAAAATGATGAAAATATACATCTGGCATCATCTAACCAATTCAGCTTCGTCACAACTCGCTCCATTTTAAGTGACCATCGAGCAACAAAAGCTGATGGGAAAACTGGTGAAACGCACAGGGGCTCCAGTTGTCCTTCGACGACGTGGGCACCCGCTGTGTTAAACAACTGTTAAAAGACCCGAAGCTGACACCGAGACTTTTGAACCATGGGAACGCCGCCTGGTCTCCGCGTCAAGATATAGCTGGGAAATGGATGCAACACTTGCTGATTTCCTGAATGATGTGGAAGTATAGGTGTTGGCCCATAGCCAAATCAGCAGGCACTTCTTTTGTACACAAGAAGCGTTCTATCTTTATCAGAAATCAGAGAATTGGAAACCTTGAAAAGTCATGGTCAGGCGATTCAAATGATTGCAATGGAAAAAGGAACATGTCTGAAATAGGGTACCTGAAATTTGATGCTTTAACCGTCCTTTTCCTGGGGAAAGTTGGCATGGGTATCGGGTATCCCATCCTATCCCCCATTTTTGGACCCAAATGCGGTGCAAGGTGTGGTTTCGAAAGTCTCAGGGATCGCGCCAACCCTCCATCAATGGATGCTCACCTCATTCTGTGCACCAGCGGGGGGATGCCGCTGTTGAATGTGAACCAATTTTTGCTAACGTGGTAAAACCAATCCCACAAACCCACCCTATTAAGCCAATATTTTGCCATTTGGGGTATTAGAAACCATCACAAGAAAAAACGTGCTTCTCATCTGGTGTACAACATTACATTAAAGATACTTGTATAATATAATATAATATAATATTATATAATATAATATAATATAATATAATATAATATAATATATATATATATATATTATATTCAAAAGGGACTACTCGAATAATTTATAAGTTCAATTACCGACAATTGATTTGTGAAATCAGTGAAATCGCCTTGGGTCGCCTCTGCAGACCCCAAAAAATTCCTGAGGTCCCAACACTCTCGGGCTGCCTTCAGAGCTGAAGGTTCCAATGATGTGGAACTTCCCGACAAAAACCATGGTTAATAGACGTTAAATATGAAGGGCCCGAAGGGCTGTTGAATGACTTGAATATATTAAGCTCTGGATGTGGTTGTGATTGTTGAAATATGTTGAACATATCACAGGATTATTTGAACTATGGGAAAAAAAAACAAAGTCCCACTATTGAAATATGGAATGATTGGTTGAAGGCACGATTTAGACGAAAGCTGCGGTTTTTTCAGCAATCCCCAGTAAAGTCTGGAAAAAATATGAAAATTTAGCCCATGAGTTGCCGTGGATCCATGGTCCTGGCTCAAGGCCTGAGCCTCCATGAGCCTCCTGCCAAACCAGCATCAAAAGAACCCCTGCGATCCCTGTGTCTTTTTTGGGGAGAAAAAAGCTGTCCTCCCCTCAAGAAGCACGAAATGCATCAAAATGCATGAAACCAATGGCGGAAACATATTGAAACATGAGGTGATGACATTAAATGGAGGAAATATATGGAAATATGATCAAATGATCAAATCCCTGTCAATGTGTAAGAAAGGCTGAAAGATGTGTATTTTTGATATGTCATTAACTGTCCTTAGCTGATGTGGTTTTGGGGGACCAAGAACTTCATCTGCCAGGCTGATCCGCACCTCATCTGGGAGATTCGATCTCGCAAGATCCTGGAAGCGCACGAAAAATTCGAAATCGGGGACGAGATCTGAGACAATAGACAAGGATGGAAAAGGTAGATGTCAACTGATGTCAACTTTCAATATGAGCCAGCTTGAAGTCTTGAAGGCATGAAACGTATTGAAAAATGTTCACATCACCTTGGTGAAAGTATGAAGGTGCAACAGATCCAAGAAACAAGCTTGCATGGCACACTATCCAGATGAAACAGGAGCCGAAAAGAAAGCGGGAATATGAGTCGGCTCTGGCCCACCACTGATCTCATTTTTGGGCTTCACAATAAGACGTGTTTGAACCCACCAAGCCGTCCGTCCTGTTCGGATGAAATGTGAAGAACACTCTTTGTTATTCCCTAGTTCTGTTGCTACTACCCTAGATTTTTGATTGGATATGTCTGCAGCCTCCCACAATGGAGGGGGTACCCTACACTTCCCAAAACCCATAGGGTTCAATTGTTTCAATACTGAAATGGTCTAACATCTATTGTTGTATACTATAGTTGTGAAACTATTTACTGCTAATTTCCCCGTTATTGATTGCTAAACAAACATTAAATCGTATTGAATCATATCATGTCAAGTCATATTGAATCATATCAAATCATATTGAATCCCTGTTTTCGATGCTTATATTCCCAGTTTGGCCCGTTCCATCGAACACTTCCATTTCTGCCCTCATCCGAGATGCTGTCTCAGCTGTCGAAGTTCCTGGCACCGTGGTGATGATTTTCCACATCTATAGCCCCCAGAAAGATAGAACAGTGTGAAACCAGGATGTTTCCAGGATGTCAGTTGGCATTTCCGAAACATAATCTCCAGGTGTCCAACTTATCTGTCTAAAATTGGAGGTTTCTAGATAGCATGATGAAACACAACAGTCTAGCTGCTGTTTCAGATCTTGAAATCATCTAGACATGGTTTGAAAAAAGGTTGCAAAATGCGACAAAAACCAAAGAAAAATGGATATGTCATGGGGATATATTGGGATGATACTGCTATGGAAGCCATGACGTCCATAAGCCATAAGCAGGTCGATGATTTACTCATTAAAAATGGTGATTTCCCTATCTATGTTGAATTGCCAGAGGGTAGACATGGGTTGAACACGATTCAACCATGGTGAAACCAAACCCAGCGGCGCTCAACCGGTTGCTGATTTTTGCTAAACGTTCTGTTGCACTCAGCCCCTCAAGCAGGACATGTAGTAAATTTGTAGATGATGATTGAGGCCTGAAGATATGTTGCCTGTGCAGAGAATATCCCACGTTGTCGTCTTCATCTTCATAAACATTTCTGTTTTGTATCGCGATCTGCGTGATGGCCACAGAGCTGCTACGGCTACAGTATACCTTCTATACCCGGCTGAATAAACATCATCCAATCATGATTGACAACTGCTTAATTTCTGGCTCCATGTCATCAACCCAGGAAACTCTCGACCGTCCTCTGCTTCCTCTTCAGTGTGTTCAACACCTGTTTTCCTGCTGCTCATCAACCCGAAGCAAGTCTGGTCCGTTGCTGTTCTCCATTGAGCGATGCCCCCACTTGCCTTCACATGTTCTGTCGTAGAAGCCATTTGAACGATTTTTCTATACACCGTTGAATCAGCATCAAATGCAGGAAGCATGGGCAGCCGTGATTGCAACCTCCCCACCTCACATCCCAGATCTGCTGCCATTGCTTTGTAAGTTTCTGAGCCTGCAGCGCTCATGGACTTTACCAATGCACCAGGTCAGGTCATAATTCTTGGTCAAACTGAGTTCGATTAAGTGGATCTGAGTCCTCACAAGAACAGGCCTCAACAAGCTTCAGCTTCAAATTACAGCCAGCAAAGTAACATTGTCCACTTGGTGGCGCAAGGCCGGAAGTACAGTCTCGGTTTCAAATATCAAAGCTCAGGGTATGATGAATGGTTCACTGGCACATCCACCCAAAATGCGGTAGTCAATACTAAGACTGGCCAAAATATGTGGTGCCCTGCAAAATTTTGACTCCTTCTATGACCCGGATCAAGACAAGAACTGTGATGTGCTTGATAGCAGCAGGGACACGCTGCTGTAGCACCCTGTGCTGTAGCGCCTCTTGACAAAGGCTCTTAAGCTCCTGGGCAGGTCCGATTGGCGTCTATCAGATGATGAGATGAGATCGCCCCAGTTGATCAAATGTCCCCACGATAGTTTCAATATGTTTCAATTCTGCCTGGTACCCTCGTATCACTCAACAGCGGGCTGATGAACTATATATATGTATGTATTATATATAATGTATTATATGTATATACTGCATAGATGTATATTTCGGGGATAACATTAGTACTTAGTAGATACTAGATTTGGTCTTAGGCGGCGTTCACAAATGCAGCGCAACACGAGTTTGGATTCTGAATCACGCAATGGAAGTTTATACATACGTAATTACAGTAGCTTTTGGGGGCTCCCAAAAATCGTGATGAGCGCACCTGTGAAACCGTGCAATATGAGAGACTTGTTACATGTTTTCACGTTCCACATCCATCTGTTGCTCTCTTGTTCGCTCTAGCAGATTCCACTGTCGTTTGTCACTTGAACCGCATCTCAGTGTTCTGTCTCCAATCGGCTTTGAAAATCGATTTTCCAATGGGGATCCATGCGGATCCTCTGTTTCGCTCAAACCTCTCAGTATATAGCTTCAGTGTTCCATGGTGTTCCCCATTGCCCGCCTCGTGGTCGTCTTTCAACGCGAGGTTGTCAGCTTGGTGCTTCTCCTCAGAGTGATTTTGAGGTTTTGCAGTAGCTTTTGGAAAAGCCATTTGTTGGATGGAACGATTTTGTGTTGCTTTTTTTTACCTTGTTCATGTAGTGAAAGCCATGTTTCAACGAGCGGATGAAGATCCCAGATGACACACAAAGTGTCACCTGAGGCCCGTGCCAGCTTGCCGTGAATCCTTGCTCGAGCTTGCTGAACCGCCTGCCATGGTACCAAGTTCAGCTGCAAATTTCACAAAAAAAAAAACTGGGCATTCGAGCAACCGGAAAGGGGGATTAACCATGATCGTTTTTTCATGTTTCAATGACCTCAACTGAACGAACCATCAGGCTCCCAACTTCCAACTTTTAACTCAAACACGCACCTGTATAAACATCCTGAACATCCAAGCTGGGGGTGCCCCTCCAAACGTGAGAAATCCAATGCCTCATCCAAGTTTCCCCTAAACAAAAATTGCACGTTTGGAGATATAATTACTCCATTTGCGGGCAACCCCGGCAACCCCATGTCAATGATGTACTTTCGGGAAAAACTCATTGGCCGGGCTTGATATACCATCTGTCATCATTTCCCGCTTGTTTGTTCAACGGCAGTTTGCCCCTCAGATCACCAACCAACTAGTAGTAACTAGTTGAAAGAGCTAGAGCCGAAGGGAATGGGCAGAAAAAAGCGACATGCTGCCAGCAGCGCAGCTGCCACTAGACTTGCAAATGCAGGATTTCTGTCAATTAAGACCTTTCTGTGATCCATTCTAAACCAGACTCACCTTCTCCTTCAAAGCCGCTAGTTGGTCAGTCTCAAAGAGTGTAACTAAACTATGTGTATAAAATCATGTGTGTGTGTGTCTGTTTGTCTTCGATTGGCAGAACTGTATGCTTTGATGATCAAACGAAGACGCTATTGGCAGCCAGATTTGGATCAATCTCACTAGATCTGAAAATATCTAAATCAACAATACCAACATGTGGTGATACCCCCGCCAACAATACCATCCGACCCAAAATGTGTCCACTACATCCCAAAATAGTCCAAACCAAGTTTCAATCCACGTTTGATGCTTCCCCCAGTGGGTATGGTGCTTTGAGATTACCATGAATTGTCATCCAAAAGTTTGACCTGACTGGCTGAAAAACACAAGTTACACATCACAAACGCTGGTTTTCCGGCCATTTTTGATTACCAAATGCTTTCTTCTATGATAGCCGATATTACATAATTTCATACACATATGTCACATATGTAATATGCAAAACTGAGATAACAGGATCATAAGTGCAAATGCCTGAATAAGTCCGAATACATCAACAACTGACACAGTAAAGGCAGTAATTCGGAATGAATAATTACATATAATTGCCCAAAAAATACCTAAATCAAAGAAATCGATGTCTTTCACATTTCAGTTAATTCCTGGATGTTACAGGTCAAGCCACATGGAGGTTTCCCAAGTCATAGGGGGGTACCTCCAGTGATCATCCAGCTATGGGGGTAGCCCACCTCTTTCAGCGCTTGGTTCTGCGACCGCAAGGCTTCTGCCTCACCTTCCGCCCGCAAGAGGGCCATCTCCTCAGCGATAGCGGCTATGGCTTTTTAGTGATCCCCAATTAGTGAATTCATATCAATTGAGTTACTATTCAGTTACTAACTAATGTATTGTCAATTGAGCTTAAGTAACTATTGAGTAACAAGTAACTAAGTTTACCTATCAATAGTTACTATCAATTGAGTTTCAAGTCCCTATTTTTGTTGATTTCAATGTGTCAACAATCCCTATTTGGATGAGTTTTGAATATCCAAGTCATGAAGGAGTATTTCGGTAGCATGATGAATAGGGCGATACTTGCACCTTCTCAGGAAGTATGTGATGCATAGGGAATGATCATTGTTGGAAAATTGGGAACATATGGAATCATGTTGAATTTCTATTCTACCCAATAAGTTTCTCTTTCTTGATATGATCAATGAAAATGAAGGCTATCAAACAGTTTCACAGCGAGTGAGATAGTGGATGATCCCTATGAAAACCGGATGCAAAACAACTACAGTATGATGCTCTCTTGGAAAACAGGAGTGGTTTTGGTCCCATGTGATGCCCCCATTTCCTCATTTTTCATCAACCAACATGGATGGACTCGGTGGACCTCTCGGAAAAATTCATCCAAATTTCACCCATCGACCCATTTCGGGGGTTCACTTTCCCAGTAAATTGTAGATACCATCTGGTTATGACTAACAGTTCGCCATGGTTTGGATGGCCCATAGAAATAGATGGTTTACCTATTAATAGCATGGTGATGTTGGTGATTTTCCATAGCTTTTTGTAGGTTTTTCCATGGCTATGTTAGTCATAACCAGATGGTAGTTAGATCCCGATGATCAGCCACATCTGCAGCTCAGCATCTGGTGTATCGTCGCTTTCCCTCCGCTCTCGAGGCCTGAGAAACAGAAGCAACACTGCTGGTATTAAAAGGTACGATACAACACATCATGATAAGCAACATAATAAAAAAAAAAAAACTATAGAATCAAATATAGAATCATATATATATATATATAATTTTGTATAACTGTAGTATATCATATAAGCACAAAAAAAACAAAATAGTTATTTTCATATAATCTTCATAGAAGCCCATAATTGTAGAATACATGTGTATATATATATATATATATATACACATATCAAGTATAGAATACATGTAGAATTCATCTGAAAACATCTCAAAACCACGGGCTACGTCTCCGGCCCAAAGTCTCCACGATTGATTTGCTCCAATCGCTCCACGGCTTTTTGCCGACGTTGCCGTAGCTCCTGGGGCAGCGGCTAATGAGCTGTTTAAACAAATAGACTTTTATAACTTGTGTATATATATATATTATGTGTGATATTATATGGATAGATATATATTTTTTTAAAAAAAAAAAACAACAACAACTTGTGTTGCACTATACCTATTTTTACACATATGGACTATGTTCTATATGTGTAGTGTGGATAATATAGTATTTATACATATATATATATATATATCAAATCATAGCTATTTATATACATATATGTGTGATACACCCCATCTAAGATATATCAATGGCTGCTGTATGTCACAGAATCTCTTATCCTCGGGTAATCTAATCTTGCACACAAATAGAAGACTACAGAAGTGTATAGTGTAGGTTATATACCTATTTATAATGTTGATCTTCCATTGCTATTGGGCTATCTTATATTACCAGAGGGCATTTTCAAGTTCTGCGAGTGTGAAAGGAAACCACGGGACAGCAATCTCTTCACTCCTTGGAATGATCCAACATTGCCACCCCTTGAACTGGGCATATTACTATGCTGCATTCCATAGCCTTGAATCAATAATTGTGGTTGTAATGAGAATATATATATATAATATATATATAATAATTATATATATAATTACTTAGAAAGATCCGCTGCTCAAAGAATGATTCAGCCAGTGGCCTCCAGTACATCATCAACTTGCTCACCTTGTGCCTTCCTGAGTTCCAGTGAGTCCCGAGTGCTATCCACTTCTGTTCTGTTCCACTGTTCCGTCGAGAACATTCAAAAAAAACACGCAGTATCATGTTTCATCATGTATCTAGAAAAGTTCAACAACTTCTTTGCAAAGCATTGCTGGTTGGTGGTTTTAACCATCTTGAAAAGTATTAGTCAATGGGAAGGATTATCCCATATATTATGGAAAATAAAACATGTTTGAAACCACCAACCAGATTGACATTGTACATCTGACAACTGGTGAGCTGATCACCTTTGGGCGAAGTCGGCACCTGACTCCTTGGTCTCCAGGCTGCAGGCACACAGCTTGCCATTCTTCAGCCAGGGCCTGTACCTGGTCGCTGCTGATATTCCCAGGCTTTCCCATGGCACATGCTTAGTCAACCTCGAAAAAACTGTTGCTGATGCTGGTAGCTGTGGTAGCTCCTAAAGCCACGTGTCACCTCTTTGGTAATTTCCAGCCATACAAAACATCAAAAGATCCCATTGTCAAGTAGGGCAGTTCATCATCCCAGGAGTGGGAAAGTGGAACTTATTTAAACATATGGCAGTGTGTCAAAACCTTGTACCCCTGGTGAACATCAAAATAGCTGGTAAATGGATGTTCATCCCACTAAAAATGGTATTAATAGGTATTGATCCATACCCATATTAAAACCCATTGAAGACAGTTGAAGTCAATCAACAACTATTGAAAACTAATGAAAAAACATGAAAAAACCAGATGAGTCTGACATCCGACTTTGCCAAAAATCATTCTGGCAGTGTTCCTTGAACCAAGATGCAATCAATGCAACCATTTCTCCGAAAATGGGGTTGTGTTTCAAAAATAACTCAAGTCTGAAACATGCTGAGAATTGGTTTTGGTAAAAAAAAAACTTACTAAACTTCCGCATGTTTTAGTGGCCGTGGCCGCCGTTGCCGTTGAAGGTGCAACCTGACCCCTGGCCGTTGCCCCATCTTCACCTTGTCCATAAGGACCTCCAGGGCCTGATGACAGTGAACGCGAAAAACATAGCCGAGTATAAATTAATATGTCTTTGTGTGTATATATGGGTATGTCTGAAAATAGGGTATATTCCCAATTATAGCCATTTAATAGGGATAATGATCATTAACCATTGGGTTTAGGGGTACACTATTTTCAGACACACCCATATATATATATATACATATCAATTTAATTAATTTATATCAATCTTACATCACATCCTGTGTAATCTATATCTATATTGGTATCATGTAGTATGTATATGTATTATAATGCTTGGCAAACATATGAATAATATATGGTTAAAAAAGAAACAATGCGTGTATATATATATATATACATGTGTGTGTGAGCTTGTACATGTATACATTCATCTATATATATATATATATATATCTTTGTATTACATAGCATTCCATGGACATGTAACATTCCATATCTGTATAACATTCCAGGTATGTGTGTATCCATATCATATCACCTTGTGTGCAAATACATCACTAGACACATTGACTATGTATACTTTTTTTGTTAGATTGAAATCCCCTTTCCCCCAAAAGAAGTCTTCCTTTTCATTGATGACTCATACGTTATCTTAACTCGGAATGCCAGGGAAACTAGTCCAGTTTGTATGGATGTTATGTATATTTATATATACACCACATTACACCACATTATAAACATAGTGTGGCAAAACATTTAGCTGCTACTCAACCAAGGCTGGCACAAGGCATTCTTCAAAAGAATATTTTTTAACATCTGATAGCCTTAAGTATGACTATGTCCTGTCAGTTCCTGTCAGCACTAATATCATATAGTGTCATTCTGCAAATTGTTCCAAGGATTTATTAGGTGATTTTAAGTCGCTGGCGACTTGTCCTTCACCAGCCCTCACGCTTCAAACAAATTGTCTTTCCTTGGAGTATGACGAGTTTCATGTTGATGCGACGCGGCAATAGCAAAATCATGTTTCAAGAATTTGGATTTACAAAACTGCAAGAACTCCTGTGCGAGCTGACTACATCGAATTCTTGCGGCCAAGCCGAGATAAAAGCCTCAAAGAAACCCTCGAAAGTAAATGATCTCCTGCCACTCCTGCCTCATTCTCTATCTTTAGCTCTTCATTTTCAGCAAGCGATTCATCCTCAAATGGTTTCGCAGCAACAGAGGCATGGGTTTTTTAGGAGCTTATCTAATCACCAGCACGACCCATGGGTGCTGCATGGTGCTGCCATATTACATGACAACACATTGGAGTAATTTGGGGATGGGTTAAGACCAAACATATCTTGGGGAGATGAACATCCAGTTGCCAATCGTTACAAAACAGCTATTTGGCTAGTCAAAACCCTGGTACTTTTTTGGTACCCTAAAATAGCTGCCCCCAAAAAATGGTCATGGGAGGTTTTGACCCATCCCAAATAGGGGTCCTAGGTGTTCACCAGGGGATCAAGCAGCCAAGCAGATCCTCTTTGCATATGATGCTGTCAACATTGCCCGCATGGATGCCAGCATAGATTTCAGAAATGGGCGTTTCTGTACTCAAAATGGCTTTAATAATCATTAATTAAATATACTAAAATGAATCTAAAGTGACCAGGACTTGTTGGTTAAAAGGATTTCAATGGTCTTTTGATTTTCGTTGCTATGTTCCATGCATCATCCACCTCGGACCTCGGTTACTGCCAAAGGACCAGCGACACTTCCAGTTCTGCCATGAGGGAAGCCAAGCTAAGGTCTGCTTGTGGAAGCGATTCACACTGGAGAAAAAGAGTTGCCTTGTGCTGCCTTCATAAAAAACATACAAAAAACATACAAAAACTGTATGTGCCGATGTTTGTCTATGATTGGAACGAAAATGAGGACGAGGACACCTCTATGATAGAGGACTCCTGCAATTTTGTTTCTGCGGTTGACTGCCATCTTGGGTGTGTTCCCAATGATTTTGGTTGTGTGGTATCTGTCCACAGCCGCAAACTGTATGTGCGTGTAACTAACGCGACCCAACAGTCGCGCAGCAATGAACCACAAGCTTTCAGCTCCTGATCAGTTTGTACGCAATGCGTGCCCGTTGCTGAGAGATGCATTGACAAAAAGGCTCATCTCATCATACTGAAATTAAACTTCGACACCTCACGACGCATGTGTTGAAGGCTATAATTACTTAGGAAACATTAAAATAATAAAATACATATAAACATATTATAAACACAATGAGAACAAGATGTTGCTCCGAAAAAGTGACATATGAGTCATATGTCAGCTTGAAACAGGTGATGTGACAATGTTCAAGTGCCAGCTTGGAATAGCCATTTTGATGTCAGGTATTCATAGCAATTCGGCTCGCCTTCACCTTGGCCTCATCACCATGGCCTGAGAAATTGGACCAAGATCTGATCGCCACTTCAGACATGGTTTTTAGTACCTGAAAAACTCGGGGAAAACCGAGGGAAACCCCTAAAATCATCTAAAATCTATTGCGTAATATTGGTTTATCATCATGTTCAATCATTTCCAACTGACATCTATTGAAATGGTCATTGGATGTCATTGGGGTATACAACCCATTTTTGCCCACATTGCACATGGTTTTTTGCCCACGGCACTGAGGGATAAACGGATTGACAAATCACTGGGGCCAGGGCTCACATGCGCCTGACGAGGCAAACAGACAACCTCCATGGGTTCTGGCTGGATTGTGGATGGAAATCCCCATGAAACATCATGGAAACCAGATAGAAAAAATATATGGCCATAACTCAACAACCATTTGAAAAATGGGTGGATTTATGGATTCTAGCCCCCCGGGTTCGGTCAAAAAACGCCGACTGTTCTGGGTCACAACCATCATCTATCATTGTATCATCCCCGTATCTGCAACTTCAACCCCAATAGTCGTGGACAAAAATTCTTGGAAACATTATGGGTCATTGAGGATTCTACATTACAAGATATAAGACCACATATTGTTCCAATTGACCAACATCACAAAACTGGCCACCATGAAAGTGATATATATATATACATAATACATATATATATATATTATAAATACCGTAAAATATACATACCATTTATTTATCCATGTACAGTCATTCCCCCAAATAATGATATCAAAAGTCACCGGAAATTCTGCAACCCTCCCTCCGCCTTGGTTGGGTCTAGCTTGCTGCCTGGGGTAGCGCCTCTCCCAGCCTTCTTGGCAGACCTCGGGCACTTCAGTTTAGCTGCTTGGTACCCAAGCAGAAGCTCTGTTGGAAGCGAGGAGTCTGGGTCAAGTTGAGTCAAGTCATTGGGTAATCCAAATTTTGATGGTTGAGATGGTCAAGTAAGTTGAGTATCCAAAAGTTTGGCCCAAGCCCAGTATGTTGAAACAGCACTTGGCAGTCCAATCTGCGAGAACGAGTCGCAGATCTTACCGCTAAAAAATCACTCTCTGCCACCAAGCAACATAGATCGAACCTGTCACATCTGGAGTTTTGCAAAAAGTGGATGAGAACCATTTTTGGTTGATGAATCCGATTGGACCATGATTCCTGTTCCTCCATTGAAGATCAACCCTCGCCCACCTGCAAGGCTCTGTCACGAACGGGGCTTGTGCCTATGCGATGTATCGCTCAACCAGTTCCGGCCCACCGGCGTACGTCCCACGGAAAAACATGTTTTGTACCCAAATAGAAAAGACATAATATTTGTTCCCTACTTGAAATAACACTGGAAGTGGAACATGACCTCAGTTTGCAGGATTTTGTAGCCAATTTGCAATTTAAAACTGATGGGTTTTTCCACTTCATTGAGTCTTTCTGGAAGGGGTCCGAAGGGGCCCTCATTAAAAAATCAAAATTAGTGAAAGTTTTAGGGATATTATCATAGTTATCATAGTTATCCTGGGACCATATTACCATGATACCCTCTGGTAAACTAACATAGCTATTGAAAATGGCCATTTATAGTGAGTTTTCCCATTAAAAATCTTGATTTTCCATAGTTATGTAAACGTTTACCAGAGGGTAATAACTATGATATATACGAGTATCTTGAGATATCCATGGGATATCCTGAGTTTCTGTTGGTTCAACATGCTTCAACCATCCAATTTAACCCATGAGTCGCCCTAAAATCTCCATTCCGCTCCACCAGGACTCCCCACGGCCAGATTTGCTTTCCCCTGCACCGGAGATGCTGAGATGTTCGTTGGAAACCCCAAGCATCCACAAGCCTTGGATGGTTTCATAGTCATCTTTGTATGGCATCATATATATATACTATCAGGGTACATCGGTGCATGACCATTTTGTCACATTCTCGTAGCCATGTTTCTGGGGTCGTGAACAGGGGTGAAAAGGAGGTACCAGGCAAGCACAAAGAGAACACAGG
>Ga0126342_10009269_pt1 | contig 17646 bp, 14 predicted proteins | sample Cyp1metagenome_FD_92528 | JGI IMG/M metagenome (GOLD analysis project Ga0126342, IMG submission 92528) | Coral microbial communities from Lord Howe Island, Old Settlement Bay, Australia - Cyphastrea 1 metagenome | ecosystem: Host-associated > Invertebrates > Cnidaria > Coral ... | reverse complement strand
GACACATTCTGCAGTGATTTTGGGCGCTGCTGTTTTTGTTTGGCGCGGCATAAGTCTAATCTTGGTAGGATGACGGTGCTTTTAGCGTGTATTGTAAAGCAACACATGAAAAGCCATCGAAGATTCCGTGAGGTGGCTCCGGTCACCCCTTCTGAGCTGCTGGTTCAGCCGTGGACTCCGGACGGCGAGCCACCAGTGACAGAGGATGAGGAGGGGACGTAGGAAATCATGACCTGCCACAAGTTGGATGAGAAGTGGAACCCGCCCAGACACATTCTGCAGTGATTTTGGGCGCTGCTGTTTTTGTTTGGTGCGGCATAAGTCTAATCTTGGTAGGATGACAGTGTTTTTAGCGTGTATTGTAAAGCAACACATGAAAAGCCATCGATGATTCCGTGAGGTGGCTCCGGTCACCCCTTCTGAGCTGCTGGTTCAGCCGAGGACCCCGGACGGCGAGCCACCAGTGACAGAGGATGAGGAGGGGACGTAGGAAATCATGACCTGCCACAAGTTGGATGAGAAGTGGAACCCGCCTTGACACATTCTGCAGTGATTTTGGGCGTTGTTTTTGTTTGGTGCGGCATAAGTCTAATCTTGGTAGGATGACGGTGCTTTTCGTTACAGACAACACATGAAAAGCCAGCGATGATGATTCCGTGAGGTGGCTCCGATCACCCTTTCATGTTTGTGCCAGACGGTGTTGCTACATCTCGAAGTTTTAGCACCGACACATTTTCTCTTATTCCTGGCTGGTCTCGGAGGAGGTGGCAAAGCCGGCCAAGCGCAGCATCGGCTTGGGCCCCTTCGCGCGGCGGGTCCGCCAACGGAGGGCGCTCAAGTGGGAGGCAGAGGGTGTGTTTTTATACTTTAGACTACTACCCAGGGGCCTTGGTGGATCATGACCGTAAACCCTCAAATAAAACTGGTCTAACATGGAATTCCTACATCTTATTTAAAAACAACAAAAAGATCTATAAAAGGGCGCTAACAGCAAAGTCTAGAATGGGGTTCTCTCGTGCGGTTTTTGGTTATGTCATTTGATATAACGTATATGAGGTCTTGTATGCATGTGTGGAATTAAAAAAATGTTCAAAGCTAAAACTTAATGCTAAACTATCACAACGCATCACAACTGATGCAACACGCAGGAGAGTGTAGCTGAAGTGGTCCTCCTTCCGTCGTTCTTCGACGGCCTCTGCGAAGGGCCGGACGGCGGCCCGTTTCAGCACACGCAAGCGCCCTTCGTCCTGGACGACTTCCGCGCACTCTGGGCGGAACTCTTCCCAGCGGTGCTGGCGAAGCTTCTCAGGAAGCAGGAGGCCCCATGCCTTCCAAAGCACCTTGCTCGCAGGTGGGCTCCCTTCAGCGCCCTGTCTGTGGACCTGCAGCGGCTTGGCTAAAATACCAGTTCTCCCAACAAGAGACCCCAAACAGTGTATAGTGAGGTGTCTAAGGGGGATACACTCCACACTTTACACTCTATGCTTTACACTCCGCACTCCACACTCTACAATTTACACTCTACGCTCCCTACTCTACACTTTCAACTCTACATTCCACACTCCACACTCCACACGTCACGCTCCACACTTTACACTCTACACTCCACACTTCACACTTGACACTTTACACTCCACACTCTACACTCTTCACTTCACACCACGCACTCCCCAGGTTACACTCCACACACCACACTTTACACTGTACACTCCACACTTTGCACCCCAAACTCCACACTGTACACTCCACACTTTACACTCCACACCCGCACTTTACGCTCCACGCTTTACACTTTATACTCCCCGCTCCACATTTTGCACTCCTCACTTTACATTTTACACTCCTCACCCCGCACTTCACGCTCTACACTTTACACTCCACGCTTTACACTCCACGCTCCACACTCCACAGTCTACACTTTACATTCCACACTCTGCACTCCACACTCTACACTCCACACTTTACACTCCACACTTTGCAGCGTACTTCAGAGATTGTTGGATTACAAAATGAATGGCAGTCCCAATCCAAGCTTTGCCTGCATTGCTTGTGTCAACAGCAAATACCAGTACAAAAATATTCTCCAAAACAGCAGTTGTGCGCCACACGACACCTGTGAGGTTCAAGATTGTTTGGGTCTGGGCTACAATCTACATCATCGGCTTAAAAGAAGTGCCAAGTGCCACAGGTTTCCAGATGAAGCCCGCATTTTGCTGGAACCACGACTATCATTTCTTCAGTGAAACTCAATGGTCCAAGTGGTGGTTTGGGCCAAGGGCTCGCCTCTGAATCACCCAGCTTTTAATGGCAGATGCCAGAAGTTTTCACATTTTTGTGCAGGTGATACTGGTGATACCCAACTGATTCGTAGATATTCATAGTACATATCTGACATATCCCCAGCGACAGGAGCGCTTGGTGTTCCATGCGGATAACTTCGTGGTGGCTGACAGGGTGTCCCTGGCCGACAATCGGAATTCGATGGTGGATGCTGTAGATTAGATGTATAAAAAAACATCATGATTGCTACATGATACACTTCCAGTTGCACCAGAATGGTGGTTTTATGTGGTTTTCACCAGGTGGTTTAGCTGACATGTTTCTTGAGTTTATCATACACTTCGAGATCAAGGAGTTCTGAATGGGCTTTTCCGTCAATTTTTGCAGACCCTCACCACATGTCTTCGGTCCCAAATCTAAGGTTTGGATGTATCCTGCGACAGGCTGCGGGACGAATGGGGCCCTGAAAGACCATCCCAAGGGCTGCAGAATCTGGGGTCCAAATGGTCATGGGAAGTGCAGTTGGGGCCATGATTAGGACGGTTTCATCGTGTGCCCACTTATGAAGAGGGACTGCTCCCCAGGTTTTTCCTTTAGCCCGCTGTCAGTCTGAGGTTTAAACTGCCATCCAGTGGAAATCATTCAACCGAATTGTATCAAACTGTAAGGTCTCTCCAGCTGTGCCGTAATTTTCGGGCCAACCACTGAAGTGGACCTCAGAAGTGGACCTTTTTGTCCTTTTTGGCTCCAGGACGGAAAGAATCCCAACCTGACTCTTCACTTCCGTGAACATCAGGGCGCCGGCTACGTGCGCATGAAGGACCTGTGGCTGGGGGCTTCAACTGGGTCTCCAGTTGAGGATGATGCAACAGGAGCCATGAAAAAATGGAGGGGTTGAAAACGGCCATGTTGACCCAGGAGATAAGAGGACACTTGTACCTGCAGAAGGGAGAGGTGCCATGGCTGCCATGGTCGAGTTAGTTGGATATTGGATTTTTCCCATTGGAGGTCGGTCATCAATCCAGGAATTTTTATACCCCGCATATAAGGATTCCCATGAGATGGATGACCAGCCATATTTTGAGCATGGCACATATGGATGGATAAGCACATTTGCCTGCACTGCAACTTTATGTATCAGACAGACACAGAAAGTGTTTAGGTAGCCATCATCATCTTGTATCACACGCATGTGGATGCATGCATAGTCATCATAATCTTACTTTGGGGTACAGTAGATATACTACAATATGGCATCATCGTCAAGAGTAGAACTACACAAATCATAAAAACACCAAAACTAATGATTATCATTTTTTCAGAAGGATAAACTATAGACTTTAGCAGCTTTAGCACCATGATTAAAGCTGGAAGTTGCTCCATTTTCTACCTCAGCTCCCCGCGTAGGCACGGCATTTCTGGAGCCATGGCATCCCAGCCGGAGGAGAAGGTGCTGTCGGTCACCCTGTCACCGTGGAGCATCAGAAATGGGCGATGTTATTCTACCCAGAAAAGGGCCATAAAAAATGGGGAAATATCATGAAGATGTCATTGGAAAATTTCAATACCCAGAGTGATGGAATCTGAGACCAAGAGTGATGGAATCTGGAACCATCATGAAGCATCATGAAGCATCTATTTTTTGACTAGGAGTGATTTCGATGATTTTCGAAATACATATTTTTTGTGCTAGTTCCAACCCATTTTTGTTTCCATCTATTGAGATCAAGATGTTTGATTCTTGCTGATGTTTTTCTCTTCCTCTTGCTTACTCTATATAATACGGGTTGGTGGTTTGGAACATTTTTTTATTTTTCCATATATTGGGAATAATCATCCCAACTGACTAATATTTTTCAGAGGGGTTGAAACCACCAACCAGAATAGAATGGGGAATCTGCCTGATGTTTTTCATTTTGTCCAGCCCACTTGAGCAAATCCAATTAACACTGCCAATGGGTATAGAACCGACAAGCAGCCAAAGATATGAGGTACCACATGTAACAAGCAAATATGAGGCACACTACTGTACCAGTAATGCCGATTCCAAAACAACATTCTGAGACAACAATGCCAAACACCTTTGATGACAACCATTTGTTGTTTGGACTTTCCAACAGGATAAGGATGTAGCTATATGTAGCTATGCAGATGGTTTCAACAATTTCTTGATGTCTGGCCTTGTTTGGCTCTCTCAGCAGAAATCCTGGTAGGTCATCCACACTGATGCTGGCCGCAAGAGTGTGATCTCGATGTATGATTTGGAGCCATACATAAGATTAAGCAAATGCCCAATGTCAACATATTCAACCTGAACATATCTCCAAGATCACCTGAATTCCGAAACTCGAACATCAAGAAACAACAAGATTCACTTTCCAACATCCATCGCAGCCGCAGGCGTGCGACAGCTGGGGCCCTATATTCTAGATTGTTGATTTTTCTGCCGCGGGTGCTGGGTGTGTGGTGCTACATCGTTCAAGGTTGGGACCCAGTGTCTGGTGGTTTCAAACTGATGAGCTTCTCCACTCAGCTGTTTCGTCAGAGACCTGCATGATTGGCATATGGCTTTGTCCAAAACTGGGCTACACAGGCGATACCAAGAAAACATGCCACATTTTTATGGGAACACATGGTTTCTGATCCTTTGCAATCGGGATCAATCGTCCATTTTTTCTGGTCGTGAATCTTGACAATCCATCATTAGCAACTGTATGTGATGTTCACAGGGGTGCTAGGGCTTTGATCAATAGCCATGGTTCTCCGATCCACTGATCCCACTGATCCCATCTTTCTTGGCTAAACGGCTAACATCCCCATTTTTTGCTTCCTAAAATATCTTAAAATCACCATTGTCATTGGCAAAACCCCATCTGTGCTTCCTAAAATCACCATTTTTAGGGGTTTCAACCGCTTTTTGTTCCCAGCGAAGTTCAGGGCACTGCAGCTATCAGGTCCCTCACCTGGCGCTGGCTGCGACCAAGCTTCATCAGGTGAACGTTCCAAGGGGTTTTATGGGGGGTTTAACCTGAAAAACTGGTTGAAGAAGCAACAGAAATGGGGTTTGGAACCAACCAACTGGAGATTTAAAAGGATTTACCATAGAGCCAACATTCAGAAAGAGACTTGACGACTAAACCATCAGTCAGACGCCGCATTAGAGGCTTATAACTTATAACATCGTATAACCAAGCAAGCAATTGAAGATTGTTGAAGTTGGGCAGATTCCCCCCAAACAACAAGAGAACTGTTTTTCAAGCCCGCTTGGACTAAGCCGTTTCCCCGCTAAAACAAATGATTTCAATGGTTTTCACAGGTATGCTTTTCCAATTAGACACGTGCAGGAGAAATCACAACATCCAGTGTTTGTCTGTGATTATCAATTATTTCCATCCCCGAATAGTAGGATCCCAATTGACTACATTTCAAGGCCGTTTGCAGAGTATCTTCTTTTGCATGTGCATATCGTTCATGGACCCGAAACTAGTCAAAGCAGGGTGAAATTTGCTGACCATCACTTGATTTCCACCATCTGGGCGCAGCTTGCGGCATGCAGACCACTTTTCTACCGGTTGGTTGATTCAGAGAGAGAGGTAGTGACCACCCCCACAGAACAATCAAGACGTATGGTATGGCAAACCAGTCCCTATTTTTCTCGTGTTTTTATCTATTGTCAGTGGTTTTCACTATGGTTGAAGTACCAGCCGCAGCCCCAGGGTAGTGAAATCCGATGGTCGACTTTTGGTTGCCAGATGGTGTCAGATGGAAAACGAACTTCATCGCAAACAGCAGGTGGGACAGGGTGGGCCCATTAAGGTGCCTATTGAGTTTGGGAAGCTTGGGACATGGAGGACATACCATTGCCACTGCCGTAACCTGGTTGTGACGGGCAAACTCCGCCGGAGTCAAACCTTTAATCAACTGAGGCGACCCAACAGTGGGAAGAGTTGGGGCTGTAATTTTCCCATTTTCCCTACTTCGAGCTGTGGACCTAGGAATCGTGTCAGTCATAACAAAGGGAAAGAACCCAGTTACATGAAAAAACAAGGGGATCTTCCCCAGTCAACCTGGGTTATGCTCACCCTTTACTGATGCAGGGGCGCATGCCCAAGTAAGGGGCGCACCCCAGGGTTTTGCATCCCACTGTATTATATATTATGTTACGTTATGTGTGTATATTTATAATTTTATATTGAGGGCTATCCATCTATCCATCGATCTAGCTATTTGATATTAATTATTTGATCCTCTTTGTCTATCTATTTGTCTATCTATAGAATTCTATCTATAGAATTCTGCGGAATTCTGCGGAATTCTATAGATCTGTAGTATCTATAGGATAGATCCCGTTTTTGTATGTGTTTGCCCCACTTTTCACAGGGTGTCGGACACTGCCTTCCTGACCTCGCTCCAGGCCAAGTGGCTCTTGCGCTTCACCTCTGCGGGTGAATTCCTGGGGATTGACCACGAGGTACCGTTGTCATGTCGTGGTTTTACAAGCTATAAGGGGATATGAGGTTTTAATAAGCGGATGATGGGGGATTTAAGTGTTTTTCATAGATAACTGTTTAACTGAAACAAAAACATGAAACTATGGGATAAAAGTATATAAAAAAAGTTATACATGGATATCACTGCAAGACGCACCTGTTGGTTGATGATTTTAACAATAATATAGGGAATTATACTAACCAACATGTTCTGAGGAATATAGTATACGCCAACCAATATAGGTTCCAAAAGTGTTTAACCCCTGTTGGTTGATGATTAGTTCGGGGAACCTACGTAACGACATTTAAATAGAGGGCGGGCCACACCGCGAGGCCCCCGAGGTAGTATGAAATACCAGTTTGATCCAGTTCGTATATTTAAATGTAGTTACGGAATGTTTCAATGGATTGGATTCCGTATGTTTAAATGGCCCGGCCAAGGAAAACCTTCCCGGAGGTAGTCCACAATACCTGTTCGTATATTTAAAAGTCCATATATTTAAATGTAGTTACCGTATGTTACCCAGAGAGAACTTCTTAGATATTTGACTCTGCAGAAACCATGGTTCCGTCTTCTGATAGAACGTACAGATTTCTGGTGTTTTCTGTTCTCTAAGAAAAACAATGATCGTGCTCCTACATGTTTTGGGTAAGATGTTGTAAGCTATGGGTGCTACATGGTGCTACGCCACAGATCATATGCACGTGCATGTGCTGAAACCACTTTATGATGCTGGTGAATAAATCTCCGATTCATGGTGTTGTTCCATAGATCAGATCACTGGGCTATCACTGTAACCAGTCTTCCTCACCACTGCTGATTAGTTCCCCATCCCAGCGGTGGAGAGTTGTAGGTGCTGGAGCAATTTCTCACGCGGTGGCTACCGGTCTGTGGCAACCTTAGCCGCAGAGGTTTAGCCAGAAATTGGATCCAGGGCATCTTTTTTTTTAAATCCATGCAGCCAGGCAGTCTGTTTCTGGAAGTTGAGAAGTGTATATACTGAGGTTAGTGGATTAGCATGGATTAGCTCTTGCTGTGAAGGGGCTGCATCACTGGTAGTTTTATGTCAAGAGGCGGCCTCGAGTTTAGATTGAACCCCTCGACGTTGCAACGGATCAAGGTTCTTCCTTAAGAGAAGATCCCTTGCATGTGCCTCGTGCTCAGAGGAAGGTGTGGAACTGATGGATCGCCATTCAGGTCGTGTTGTTTGCGCTTTGTAAATGCCATCTAGAGCCTTCGTTTTGTGGGGTTTCGTTGTACCCAATCACAATCACGCAGATGAAGCGATTCTGCCGAACTTTGGACAAGATACAGATTTTTCAATATTTCTTTCCAAAACACGATCCAACTTGTTCAGTAGCTGAAAGCCCATTTCGAGAAGATTGGCAATGCAACATCAGCGAGAGCACAGAATGCATACAATTGCACATAGTGTTCATATCTATAGATATATGTATAATATATATATATACACATACATACATACATGCATGCATGCATACATACAGACACACACATACATACATACATACATACATACATACATACATACATACATACATACATTAATTACATACATACATTAATTACATACATACATACATACATACATACATACATACATACATACATACATATATACATACATGCATGCATGCATGCATGCATGCATACATACATACATACACACACATACACACACACACATACATACATACATACATACATACATACATACATACATACATACATACATACATACATATTTGGTGACTGATTATCCTGAGGCCTGTGTGAGAGAGCCCCCTTTGTAAAGCCTTATAACTTGACTGCAATGATGCTGACCAGTCACTGACCAGTCACTATAGCTGGAATAGTCGTACTCGCACATTGCAGCTGGCCAGATGATTCCTACTTTGTCTGCATCCTTTGTGGAGCGTCTTCAAAGGAGATGCCGATGCCCCGCAACCAGAGTTTGTTTTGGGGTCGGGTGTGGCGGTCACAGTGTCTAAGCCGCGGTTGTTTCAAATTTGAGGTCCACCACTGAGATAGATTTCTGATGATCTGTGGACTCACTGATCTTGCAACCGGAAATTCGCCTGATGACTGCATTGCTGCCAAGTGCTTTCCAAACTCACTAGTTACTGTACTTAGTTACAGTAACTCTTACTTGGTGAAACCAGGGTTTTAACAGGAATCCTATCCCCACCTTGCCCGAATTCCTGTTTGGTCAGCTTTCTGCATCTTTCTGTCAGGTTATCTATGATTCTATGGTTATTTTATATCAGGGATGTTTATATATGATCATATTAGCTCATGTTCTTTCACGCTCTTTCAGTTGGATCCCCAGTTTGTTGCTTCCTTCCAGTGGCAGTTTCGGCTCAGCTCCGCATTCCGGTAGCGATGGCTCCGCGTGAGCCAGGCGCACCAGCCAGGGGGTCCTCGGGGTCTCTGCTACACATCACTTGACACCGACAAAACATGGGGAATCAATCAAACAGGAAACACGGGGGATATTGACTTGATTATATATTTGTATATATGGCTGCAGCTGAAATGTAAGGTCCTGATCCATACCCCGGACGCACAGGCGATCCATACCCCTGATCCATATGCCCGATCCATACTCCCGATCCATACCTTTTTGAAGAGATTGAATTCATTTGAAATTTGATATCATTTGTGTCACTCCTTGGTTCCATACGGCCGGATCACCGCGTAGCGATCCATACCGTTTTTTGAGCCATAGCCTATAGACTTGTAAGTCCCAGTTTTATATACATTTTTGGGAGGTGAAACTTTCGGTGAAACATTTCTTATACATGGTTGTCAAAGGGTGGTGCCCCGCCCCAGTAGGGTCGTTGTTGTTCTCGAGAACATGACCAGGCAAAGCGGCGGAGAACGATGAGGAGCACAAGGCGGGCCGACGGGGGTGTGGCTGAGCAACGAGCACACCCGGAAGAATGGGGGTTGAAGTAAGGGATTTCAATGGATTTCATTTAACCATCCTAAATTGGGACAACTTGGGGACTTCACCGAGAAGCAGACTTGAAGATTTGAAGACTTGACTTAAGCCCAAAAATGGCTTTGGAGCTTGACTCAAGGAAAACTGCCTGAAATGGACACTTTTGGATTACATGTTTTGAATTTCAGGAGTGGAGTGCTGGTTCGCAAGATTGCCAAAGCCACATTTTTGCTTGAAGCATATCCCTGGAGTTGGGACCTAGGGCTAAGTGCGCCCCGGTTTCACACCACATCATGTGCTCTTTCACACTTAATGCCTCCAAGCGGGGTATGTCATATCTCGTAGAAACCATCGGGGCATTTTGAAGGTACAACATGCAAATATGATTAATGATGGTTAAGAGCAATATTACTTTTGGGGGACTAAAGATGTATAAAGATATATGCAGAGCTTACATTTACATATGCATATGGTGTAACAGTGTATGTAGTGTATATAATGTGTATAGTGTATAGAATGTATATCATATGTCATATATTAATTATATATAAAAAGTGTATATATATATGTGATATGATCATGATTTCTTGGGACAGACCTGGTTGTGCTGACCCTGGTGCTGGGTCCTTTGATTTTGTTGTTGATCTGCTGAAATCTGGCGAGGCCCCAACCATTTTATGGGGGTACGATAGGACACTTTGAGAAAGGTAACTCAACCATGTGATTTTGGGGTTTGTCTCAAAACGGGGGCCTTTGGCCCCCCACAGTTATGACACATTCTATTGTGGATGGGTGGTGTACTCCGTTGTCAGACAAATCCAAAGCTGCAATTGTCCAAGTGAGTGTGGAAAGCGACTTTTTCTCCAAACCATGGAAAAACGATGAAACCTATTTTTCATAGCAGGCCACCCATGACTACAATAATGGTTTTTCCCATCCGAAGTCCGCAGAACGCGACAGGGTCCGCAAAACGCGGTGGCAGAGGCGGTTCTGTACCCTCAGCAGCCACTTGGCAAGTTGGTTGAACCACGGCATGGGTTGTTTTTTCATCTTGCGATAGCTAAGTTGTCGCACAGAACTTGGTTAACTAGTAGGGTTTCAAGGGAATATAACTACAATTAACTATTATACTATACAGTTAATGGGGGTTAACTAACTTCAAATTCGGAGACCTCACCTTGTAGGCTGGCTCGGTTGAACATGGGATCAAGGTTGCCTCATTTTGACCGGGTTTTCCTCTCTGCGGTAGTCAATGAAATCGATCACGTATAGATAGGCATAGTCTATACCATTTGTTACCATATGGTGAATTTCACTATACATTCAAGTTACATACCCTCCCCTTCCGACAATCAAACATGGCTTTCCGGAGAATCCTCTGTTTTTGGATCGCTTCCAGGCATATGACGACGGCGCAGGTGGAAGCAGCCTTGTCCGAGCAACAGAGAGAGTTGTCCCTTGGCTGTGACGCGTGGACCTCCTTAGATACATTAACGATGTATATATATATAATATATATATATATTATATACATATATACTATATGTATAAAACAACATTAACCAACCATTTTCTTAGAAATCTTAGAATTTCATTGGATAGAATGCAGAGAAGCGATTGGACATAGATGCCACGATTTTTCGAAGTTGTGGAACATCGTGGATTTTCATGTTTGCTTGACATGCAAGATGTAAAGGCAACCATTTCACGGGGACCCAAATGGATACCATGGATGGAACGGCGGGTCCATCCCCGATCTGTCAACATCTGTCAACTGGGTGAATTCACGATGGTCATCGACCGATGCTTTCCATTAAAAATAATGATTTTACCGTTGATCTATGTCAGCGTGTTTGGCGCTTATAAAATCTAAGAAAAAAACTGTTTCTGTAGGTTGTGACTTAATCCTCTTTTTTGGACCACCTGGAACACCCTCTATGTCGCAAATAACATCCTTCTCATCGATTAAGCCCTCCATGTTGCGGGTTAAATCCTCAATCTATATAGTTTGACCCCCAATTTTGTTGCTCAAACTTGAACTTCTGAATGTTCACAGGAAGGGTCCCCCAAACAACAAGTCAGTTGCTTTAACTGTTCGATTTGTGGAGGATAGCTCTATAGTTAGACAAAACATCATTTGGGGCCCGGGACGCATATCCAAAGCGCAGGCACATGCTGGTGGCCCACCACTACGAGACTGCCAGGCAGTTCCTCGGAGCAAGGGATGCCAGGCAGTTCCCGGTGCAGCTGGCGATTGAAACCGGATGATGGGATGAGGATCCCTGAGCCTTTGGGGATTTTTTTCGGGTTGAAACATGGTGAAACCATCAACCAACATACGAATTGGCTGGTCATTTTCGATATTTTCGATCCACCTCAGTCATTTTCGTACTGGTACTTTGATTCATTCTGCAACCATCGCCCATACATGCCATACCTATATTCTGTGCTGGACTTGTATGATGTATGAGAACCATTGGGAACCCCAAAAAAGATGCCGCACAGTGTTTCCAGCATGATCAGGATGTATGTATATGACTGTATATGATGTCTTTCTGAAAATCTCCAGGTTTTCAACTTTTCGACATCTTTCCTGGGCTTGTTGTACTTATGTCGGCAACCTCCCAAGGATGTTGGCGTCCAGGGACCAGAAGCTTGGCTGAGACCCCTTCCATAAGGCTTGGAAGATTGGTCACTAAGAAATCGCCATTTTCAGGGTCTATCTGTTAATTTCCTGGAGGGTATGAGCCATGGAGAGTTTCTTGTGTATTTCCGGTATGGTGTATTTCAGTGTTTCATAAGTTTAAAGGCGACAACATATGGGAAAGGGGGTCATTCTGTGCCATTTTGATAGGGAAACTTATGATAAACCATGGGTTTTATTTTGGGGTCCCAAATTCAGAGACAAACTCAAAACTTGTTGGATCATGTTGGATCTACTTGTACTTCTATAAAAAAACGGAGTTCAATGGATTTCATAGATGAACTTAGATGAACTTAGCATATTTCAGCACAGAAAATGCCCGGAATTTGAGGATGGCCATGGCCTGTCAGATCGAGAACCAGGAGCTTCGCGCGCAGATCGGGGAGTTGCGGAAGCAAAACTCCAGCTCTGCGACTTGGCACCTGGAAGGGTCCGCTTGGGAAGATTGGATTCTTCAATCGGGAACAAGATATACCATACTGATACTATAGTAACTATACAATAGTATACATATGTATACATTAATATACTATATATATATATAGATCCTCGATTGCTTAGTATCTTCGTATAGATGGATATTTATGATCATTTAAGCATCACATCAGATGGCCTCTGAGACGAGTCATCTCTGAGGTTCATGTGTCAAGGGTCTAAGACTGTCATGGACCAGCTATGGAAGCCTTGGAGCATTTGAAATAGTTTGATGATTTACCTATTAAAAATGGGTGGATTTTCCATAGCAAACTGTTAGTTTACCAGGGAGTACATTTGAGATCAGGAAATGGATAGACATGGGGATATTTTTCACCATCCATCATGGATGGGATATGATTTGGGTCACTCTGAAGATGGGGATATCCCTTAAAAATGCTATTTTTTAATAGGGAAACTGCTGATAAACCATAATATTTTGGGGTTGTCCCCTAGGTTTTTCAGACACGCCGATTAATATTTTGGTGATATAAATATGGACCTGCCTGTCCTAGCATTTGGCAGGGCTTGATGGATGAATGAATGAGTTAATGAAATTATGAAAGAATGAAAGAATGAAAAATGAAAGAATGAAATGATGAAAGAATGACACAATGAAATCATGAAAGAATGAAAGACAAAAGAACGAAATAATGAACGAACGAAAGAACCGAAGAACCAAAGAACGAACAAAGGAAGCAACAAAAGAACGAAAAAAATAAAGAATTATTGAATGAATGAATAAATTAACACATGAATAAATGAATAAATGAATAAATGAATAGATATATATATATATATATACATTGTACTGTACATGTTTTGCATTGCAACTTCGACTCTTCATAGAGATGATCCCCAATAGCGTTGGGGCATGTGGACAGAGTTTTATCCCCAACAGCTTTAGCTTAGGGGTCTCAGCCCAGATAGAATTCGGTGCAGCTTCCGGTGCAGGTTCCGAACATGTTTGACTTTGTTTTAGTGCAACTTCAACTTTGCATTTGAGGTGTGCTTCTCCATCTGCTTGGCGCAACGCACACACATACACACATGGCATTGGTTCAAAATCAAGTCGCGCCCACATTTTCCAACCACCTTTCCTGTTGGGGATACCACCTGAGTTTCTTTTGACCGAGGCCAAACGGCAGCGAGATCAACAGTTGCTGGCACGGCAGCATGTACAGGCCAACCGGGTTCTGTTGAAACGTCTCTTGGATTCAACGCTGGCTGTTGGGATTTGTCATTGATGAATCATGATGAATCTTTGAGCGTTGCAAGGATCTTTTTCCAATGTGCTGTGGGTCGTAGCATGTCGTTCACCATAAAAAAAGGGGGAATGTTTTTGAAGCCTTCGTAGCGGAATTCAGAGGTGAACTTGGAATTGCTGACCGCCTTGCAGGAATCAGTGGCCATTCTACAGGGTAGGAACCCATTTATTGGAGCTACCTGCCATATGTATTAATTATTATAAGGTCCATTTTTTCGGGCTGAATTTCAGGGGATATATTCCCAATTTCTATGGCTTTATATGGTACAGCAGCTCCAGTTTAGGTACCTGATATGGCCATTAATTGATATAATAGTGACAAGAAACCATTCATGCCATATGAAGTTGGTTATCGATGGTTATGTATCCCAACCATATCCCATTATCTCCCCATACTAGTTTGTTATCAATACAGACATCCGTGTCTTCAATGTTTGAAGGCAGCAGTAGATGGCCAATGTGGCCATGGAATTCCTGGAGTGTGACACCAACCATCTTGGAGCCCTTTTATTGCCGATGGTCAACTCTTCGACCATTCTTGGTTATTTTAGTCATATGAGATTGTACCTATTTTGAATTCATAGAGAGTAATTTCTATATATCTGCATCTGCATCTGTATCTAATTAATATCTACACCGTTACCTATATCAATGTCATTCAATGTCATTCAATGTCTATAGATATCTGCATGTGTATCTGTATCAATCACAGAATCTGTACCGAGCCTCGATCCCCATCCTGGGTACTTGTCGTTTGGCACTTGTCGGCACATCCCTGAGGTGACTTGGAAGCGCGCAAGACGGAGCAAGAGAACGCGGAGTTGCGATCCACCTTGGCGCAATTGCAAGCCAACCCGCCCAGGGCACCCTTGCAGCTCGGGTTGATGGTTAGTGGGGTGCGAAGGGACCATCCCCTGGATCGTGGTTAGTGGATGTTATGTGGGGTTACTTCACCAACTTATATGTGGAATTATTCGACTTAGAGGACTTCTTAAAGAATTTACCAAGTGAGATGATCCTCCAAGTAGGTGCCCTGGGGGGTTGAGAATTTATGGTGAACAGTATGGTGGAAACGAGGATTTCTGCCATCACCTAGCGGGGGGTTTGGGCTTGTGGTCAATTTCAGATATGGCTCCCTAGGTACCTTAAAATAGCTGGTATAGCAGGATGTTTATCTCCCCAAATATGGCAATAATAGGTTTTGACCCAATGAGGACTTGAGAAAAAATGCTTCTAACTGGGGGTACTCGGATGATGATGCATGGGGAGATACATGTGACATCATGTGACCAAGAAACACAAAGCGTACCAAGTATGTGGATGTATTGGGGACACACAGTATACGTATATAAACATAAACATATGAACAATGCATCTGGGTATGATACGATGAACCTGTGATGATCCAACTACCGTTAGGCTTGATGGTTTGTAGCTGGCTAGTATATCTCTTGACATTTTACAGTTCTGTTTGGGTCTAGAGGCTGAGTTGGCCGACTTGGCAACTTCAACACAACAACTTTCTAGTTTGGTGAGCATAAGTCAAGACTGGTGGCTGGTTTGAACTGGGGATGTGTCAAAACCTATGAAATTACCATATTTGGGGGCATACGCATCCACTAAGCATGTATTTTAGGGTATCCAGGGCGCCACGGTTTGACTTATAGCCAACTATTGTTTTTTTTATTCCTGCCTGGGACGATCCCCATTGGTACTCGGATATTTTTCAGCTTGGGATATGAAATCCGGCACAGGCACCAACCACTGCAGCCTTTTGTCTGCGTTCATCTGCATGCAAAATTGACTTTCAGGGTGGTTAAAACCACCAACCAGGTTTGGATAGTGAAAATAGTGAAATGAGAATCAATCCTTCCGGTCCAAACAACCTGGACACTGGGTTTGTGCCTCGAAACACAACTGATAGTATTGTAATAGTTATATTGTAATGCTAAGTCGGCAACCTTTGGTTCATACGGGAAGTCTCAAACATGTGACAAGTCCAATTAAACAGGGTGGGTGTGCGCTTCTGTTTTTTCTGATTTCGACCCATATTGAAAAGGATGATCTCCAAGGATAACACTATTTTTGAGATATATAGGCCGAAACCACCAATCTGAAGAATGTAGCCCCATTATAACCCAGGGATAAATGTCCCAGAATTGGTAGAACATTTGCAGGAAGGCCAATGTTTTAAGAGCATTATATTATATCTAGGTGGTCTATATCACTGGATTGGTTTCAGGAAAAATTACAGGCACACCGCCTATATTTGATGGTAAAAACAATGGTTTCCTGTAGATTGATTTTCCCTTAAACCAATCCATAGACTATAGTGGTGGAACAGTGGAACATCCAAAAATGGTGGAGCTTCCATTGCTTAGCCCCAGGTCTTTAGATGACGAGCTCACTGAGAATCCGGGGTGCGGCACTCGAATCAAGATTGGGATTCAACGTGATTCAACCAGCAAAGCGTTTGGATCGAAATCCCGCTCTATTTCTTTCTGCCCAACCTTCAGATTTTTTGACTCCAAGTGTGGGGAAGTGTTTCTCGATGTGTACATGGTTTGCATATCAAGAGTAGTGGGTTTTTTGGGGTATCCATCCAGCAGGTCACCGATGAACGGCAGATTGATAAACTCCGCAGATCAAATGTTCGATTTCGCTAGCCATCCCATCCCATGGAGCAATGGAGCGCTAGGCCCCGTTTCCTGAGATCATGTCACTTTGGCTGATTCGATTTCCGGCAAGTCGTCCGATGCTGGGCCCGTTTCCCTTCACGACGCAAATGATGCAGGGCTGATGGCTCCAGCTGCTGCATGCCGTGGTCCCTGCGCGGCCGATGGTCACCGATGAGTCCTTGAAACTCTTGGCCCGAAGGCAACCAGAGCTGCTGGCCTCCACCCTGCGACAACATCTTGGCCAAACAAATATGAAGACCTTTGACTCCGACCAAGTCCAACAAGTTTTGAGTCAGGGAATCACTTCCTGTGGTAGAAGCAACCTATGGCAGGAGGCGCTTGAGATTTTTCAACTTCTAATAGAGCTAGAGAAACCTGACGTCATCAGCTATAGCGCCCTGATCTCATCCTTCAGAGGACAATGGCAACGAGCCATGCAGCTTTTCACAGAGATGCTGCAGGCAAGAAACGAAGCGGATGCTGGTTGCTGCTTTGAAATACAACTTTTTTTTGGCGACAGCTATCTTATGTTTCTAGCCTCTTTGTGATGACTATCCCATTGGAATCAGATTGTGTACACGTGTATATCATTACATCTCTGTATACATACAGTACAACTATCTAAACTATTCTAAACTATTCTAAACTATTCCAAACTATTATATATATATATATATATATCTATCTATATCTATCTATATCTATCTATATCTATCTATATCTATCTATATCTATCTATATCTATCTATATCTATCTATATCTATCTATATCTATCTATATCTATCT
>Ga0126342_10009268_pt1 | contig 17647 bp, 19 predicted proteins | sample Cyp1metagenome_FD_92528 | JGI IMG/M metagenome (GOLD analysis project Ga0126342, IMG submission 92528) | Coral microbial communities from Lord Howe Island, Old Settlement Bay, Australia - Cyphastrea 1 metagenome | ecosystem: Host-associated > Invertebrates > Cnidaria > Coral ... | reverse complement strand
CCCGTAATTCTCCGTAATTCCCCTTAATTCCCCGTAATTCTCCGTAATTCCCCGTAACTCCCCTGAATTGCACTTAATTTCCCGTAATTCTCCTTAATTCACCTTAATTCTCCTTAATCACCCGTAATTCCCCTTTAATTTCATTGTAAATTCCCTTAATTCCCCTTATTCCATTTAATTTCCCTTAATTCCGCGTAATTCATCTTAATTTCCCTTAATTAATTACCCTTAATTCCCATTAATTCCATTTAATTTCCCGTAATTCCCCGTAATTCACCGTAATTTCCTTTAATCCCACGTAATTCCCCTTAATACCACTTAATTCACCTTAATTCCCCTTAATTCCCCTTAAATCCCTTACTTAATTCCCGGTCATTCCCCGTAATTCCCATAGTTCCCCGTAATTCCCCGTAATTCCCCGTGATTCTCCGCAATTCCCCGTAATTCTCCTTAATTCTCCGTAATTCTCCGTAATTCACCGTAATTCCCCGTAACTCCCCGTAATTCTAAATATTTCAAACCTCAATTCTAATGGGTTAAGTCTGCAGATTCCCAATGAGTTCCATTAACGTTAACTCAGCTGGGGTTCAGACCGCGTTCACCCAAAATGTAAATGTAAGCATTAAACTTGAAACCTCATCATGTTTTCCCGAACACAAACTTGACAACAAGTAAGCTTTGGCATCGCCTATCTCCGGAATCAGGCTTCGAAGCGCAAGGCTGAGCCTGAGGGCGCGCCTGAGGACGCGCCTGAGGACGCGCCTGAGGACGTGAACGGCAATGATGATGAGAAAAAGGATAAAGATCCTAATGACGCAAAGTGATACGCTTTGTTTGCTCCAGGCTCTGATTTCTGATCATGGTCGAATGGTCGATGAAAATGCATTTGGTACCACAAGACCTTTGGAATTTGATGCGAATTCCATATCGACTGATCCAGATAATTTTGACAGAAAGCTGGAGCTGTGGTCTTTTTCTGCTCACTGTATCCCAAAAGTGAAGCATGTTGAAATATTGATTTTTTTGTTTGTCTATCAGATATAATTATCCAAAAAGACAAACATTTTGGTCAGATCCATTGGTGGATGCATTAGCAGCAGGATCCGAAACATGAAATGCGTTGGAAGTAGTGGCTTCAATTTCTTGCGAGCACAACGAAGCAGTTCTTCAAGAGTGAGGTATGGACATCTGGAATTGGTTAAAATTGAGCTTAGTTAATTGGTATTAATATTGTTTTTCGTCAATATCCTCACCCTTTGACGATCTGTAATACAGATGGATTTGGAGCACCATGCGAATTTCCAACGGCGCACTGTTTGTCCAGTTACAGGGTGGACGACCAATTGCCTTGCTGAGATTAAAAAAGTGACTTGATCACGGTCTGCATTTATCGGTTGACCCCATTGAGTTACTGCGCGCCAGTGCCATTGAAGATTCAATCAATCTTCGTTTGTTCTAAAGCTGGAATAATTAATGTAGGTACCAGCATAGGGCGCGCATCTCTGAGGCTCTCGAATCTTATGCTCTGTACTCGGAGGACATGGTCGCCCAGTTGTACAGGCCTTGCTCTTTGTGAAGAGAGTATCCGTCTGGAAACAAGATTCCAATGTAGAACGGTTGCAGATCAAAGCAATCTGCAGGGAAAGGTATTGATTATTTGATGATTCATGTCATGGAACTCATGCTTATTTATTTGCATTCGGACTTGGATTTGGAATCGGACTGGGACCTGGATCTGGAATCCCAATTAGAATGCTAGAAATCGAAATTTCAATTCTTTGTGGCATTCTTATTTTTACACATCAAATTGACTCCACTGCCGAATCCAATCCATCAACAAGACAAACTAGCTTGACACTTTTGGTTGTTGTGGCAATCACGTTCTCGCTGCAGGTCATTGAGCAAGAAGGTGAGCAACGCAGTTTTCGTGACCTGATGCGGTGAATTAGGAAACGGTTGGTTCCTTTGATTATGCAACCTTTCAACTATCAATCACACTTTGATTTTTTCGTCACCGAGATCAATTCTGAAATTTATTGCTACCCGACTAGTGGTACTAGCACTTATCAATTGGAACTCTGGATCACTTCCTCGTGAATTTGGATTCAGCAAACATCCGTCCTGCAATGAATTTCACGGTTCTCCTTTAATTTCTATGGTGAATTTATTTTGCAGAGTTCGCTAGTTGCCGCTGGAGGCATCAGAATCATACTAGACTTGTTTACAATTCAAAGCATTAATTAATTAAGGGATAATTTCCATTAATTACAATTAATTTCCATTAATTAAACATCATTAAACATCATTAATTACCATTAATTCCCACTAATTTCCATTAAACATAATTAATTCCGATTAATTCCCATTAATTCCGATTAATTCCCATTAATTCTAATTACAATTAATAATCATTAATTCCCATTATTTCCCATTAGTTCCCATTAATTTCCATTAGTTCCAATTAGTTCCCATTAATTCCCATTAATTCCCATTAATTACCATTAATTCTCATTAATTCCAATTAATTCCTAATAATTTCCATTAAGTTTCATTAATTTCCCATTGATTCCAATTAATTCCCATTGGTTCCAATTAATTCCCATTGATTCCAATTAATTCCCATTAATTGCCATTAATTACCATTAATTCACATTAAGTACCATTAAGTACTATTAAGTCGAATTAATTCCCACTATTTCCCAGTAATTCTGATTAGACATAATTAATTCCCATTAATTCCCATGAGTTGTTATTAATTCCTATTACTTCCCATTAATTCCCATTAAGGCCCATTTAGTACCATTAAGTCCCACTAATTCCCATTAATGCCCATTAGTTTTCATTAATTCCCATTAATTCCCACTAATTAATATTAAACATCATTAATTTCTATCAATATTCATTAAACATCACAATAGTTACCATTAATTCCGATTAATTTCCATTAATTCCCATTAAGCACCATTAATTCCCATTAATTCCAATTGATTCCAATTAATTTCCATTAATTCTCATTAATTCCTATAAATTCCCATCAATTCAAATTAATTTCCATTAATTCCAATTTATTCCCACTATTTTCCAATAATTCTAATTAGACATAATTAATTTCCATTAATTACCATTAGTTTTTTATTAATTCCCATTAATTCCGATAAATTCCCATTAAGGCCCATTAAGTCACACTGATTCCCATTAATGCCCATTAGTTTTCATTAATTCCCACTAATTCCCATTAATTACCATTAATTCCCATTAATGTTTATTAATTCCCATTAATTCCAATTAAGTACCATTAATTCCCATTAATTTTCATTAACTCCCATGGACCTTTCTTTTCAGGAGACAATGTTTATTAGCTTCAAATATCGCCACGTACGCCATAACGTTGAACACCTTCCAAGCAATTAATTTGGAATCCAAGGTCAACATGAAAGCCATCTCGCATGCCCTGGCCATGGTGAGCGGCAAGGGTCTGGATGCCTTCGTCACCCCACCAGAGCAGAGGCATCGGTGGTGACAGACAATGAATTGTTTTTTTTGGAATGGGAACCTTCAACTTTCAACTTTAAGCGGATCATTGGTTCATTCAAACGGGATATGCACCTCTTCAAGTGTGATCGCATTAAGTTTCAAAAAATAATTTAGCAATCTCAAACGAACATCATCTGGAGCCCCATCAGAACGTCGCTGTGAAAAAAAGAAAAAATCTGTTAGTATTCGGTAGTATTCCTGTGGTCATAACAGTGTGAGTGTGTGCGCGTGTAGACACAGCACTCCCTATCAATTCCAGTAACTCATTATTAATTCCAATGAAAATTCCATGAGTTTCCCTTTAATCTACATTCCCAATAATGATGCCATTAATTCCATATTAATTCCATGATTAATTCCATATTAATTCCTTTAATTTCCTTATGAAAATTCCATTAGTTTTCATTTTTTCTACATTCTGCATTCATTTCATGAATTTCCTATTAATTCCATTTATTTTGAAGCCATCAACATAACATGAACCCTTTCGAGACGCATGCAACATGTCCTATTATATAATTAAATTCATAGCATTCAATACACAGTCTGCTCACAGAAGTTTCACAAGATGCATGCTAACCTGCGCTTGTGGCAGGCTGACAGTTGGAGGGAGTCTCGAAGTGGAATTGCCACCTTTGCAGCAGCGGCCGATTGTCACGTTGCTCAGTGACGAGGAGTGTGTAAATTTCAAAGCAGCAAACTTGCTCCTACATCCACTTGCAGTCCGGGGCTTCATCGTGCCTGAAATGTCGCACCCCTGTTGGGGAGACGTCTCCCGTGCTCTTGCATCCGCCCAGCTGAAAGGCGCTGTATTGAAAGCAACGCTTGTAATCAACCATTTCAGAGGTCCATATCGCAGTGGAAAATTTGCATACGATCTTCAGCAGGCAGCGGCTATGTTTTGCGAGCAGGCCACCATGGATGATTTCGAGAAGCTCACCGAAGACTGGATCTTCGACACCAAGCAGCGAGGTCAAACACTGACGGAGGAGAAGTTCATGGGCTCTCCGGGGATAAGGACAAAACTGCCAGTCGATTCTCGGACGGATTATCATTGGGACCGATCGAATTAATGAAAAAAAATACGCAAGACTTTTTGTTAATTCTGGCTTCATCTATTTGGGTTTCGATAGCCACCAATAATCTCCGCGCGCTGTGCCCAACTTGATTCTTTCCAGCCCGACACCAGGATTCAGTGTTCACTTGGTGTACACAAAAACAATTACACAATTAACTAGAAATATGTTTTTCCGGAATTAAATTTTCCGTTATTTTTTTTGAATTATACACCGTTATTTATTCCCTAGTCACTTACCTAATTTAATTACTTTCTCAACTATGACTATTCCCTATTATTTTTTCCCGGCTCAGGTACGCAACAAAGCATGGTTTGGAATCTGCGAAGCCTTCAAGGTATTTCTCACGAGCTGGACGGTCATCAAGGCTTCCATTGAACATGCAGCGGAGCTACTGGGGAAACAGGCTAGATTGGGAGTGGGGAGTGCTTAACCATCACTATGATGTGAGCCACTCTTCGCAATTTGGGGTGTAGATCCGTTAGGTTTACTTCAATCACCAAGCAAGAAGTAGTTATCAACGTATATAATGATGATTTTTGCGGGATTATGATGCATTTAATTGAAACTATGCCAATGTAATCCTGAACTTCGGTGGGCCAACATTTGGGATGCAAATATCAGTGTTGCTGGTACACTTTTAGTTTTGCGCCCCGATGCACGAAATTACGCCCTGCATGCGCGAAAATGTACCAAAGTTCCAAAAGTCAAAATCAAATTCTCTTGCGCTTGGTCAGATTCTAGAGATTCTAGCTTGGTTACGGAATGTTACGAAAGGTTACGGTATACTCAAATTCTAGAGATTCCAGAGATTCTAGAGAGTCTAGAGATTCTAGAGATTCTGGAGATTCTGGAGATTCTAGAAATTCTAGAGATTCTAGCCTCAGATTCTAGCGATTCTAGCTTGGTTACGGGAGGTTACGGGAGGTTACGGGCTATTCACATTCTAGAGATTCTAGAGATTCTAGAGATTCCAGAGATTCTAGAGATTCTAGAGATTCTAGAGATTCTAGACTCAGACTAGTGATTCTAATCTGAGTCTAGAATCTCTAGAATCTCTAGAATCTCTGGAATCTCTACGAGAGTCTAGAGATTCTAGGAGAGTCTAGAGATTCTAGAGATTCTGGAGATTCTGGAGATTCTAGAGATTCTAGAGATTCTGGAGATTCTGGAGATTCTAGAGATTCTAGAGATTCTAGAGATTCTAGACTCAGATTCTAGCGATTCTAGCTTGGTTACGGGAGGTTACGGGAGGTTACGGGATACTCAGATTCTAGAGATTCTAGAGATTCTAGAGATTCTAGAGATGCTAGAGATTCTAGAGATTCCAGAGATTCTAGAGATTCTAGACTCAGATTAGAGATTCTAGCTTGGTTACGGGAGGTTACGGGATATTCAGATTCTAGAGATTCTACAGAGATTCTAGAGATTCTAGAGATTCTGGAGATTCTGGAGATTCTAGACTCAGATTCTAGAGATTTTAGCTTGATTACGGGAGGTTACGGGAGGTTACGGGAGGTTACGGGATAGATTGTAGAGATTCTAGAGATTCTAGAGATTCTAGGATTCTACAGATTCTAGAGATTCTAGAAATTTAATGCTATTTAAGCGCAATTAATACGTAGACTTGTTTAAGAGATCTACAATGGAATCTTCAAGATCACAAAAGACAGTCAGTGACCACTGTCTCATTTGGGCTCGGCCTTGTGAAGGTTCCTCCTCCGGAGCACCACCAGCAGCAGCAGCAGCAGCAGCAGCCGGAAGATGACGATGCTGATCCAGCAACTCGTGCAGCATTGAACGCGTTGCGGGAACAGTTTGACAACTCTGCCAGCTTTATCAGTTCGCTGCTGTCTGACACGTTGCTGAAGCACAAGGTCCGCCTGATTGTCTTTGATCTCGACCCTCTGCATCAGGAATATGCACTTGCTCATGCAGAACATGCCCTTGGACAAGAGCACTTCGCTACATGGGCATCCGAGCGATCTTTGGGCCGTGGATACTTGAAGACAGTTTGTGACATGACCACAAAAATGGTGAGCAGCATGGCCTTGATCGAAGAATTGGATTTGATCCCACTTCAGCGGCCAGTCTTTGATTATGATTGAAATAGCACAATTTTTCACCTGGAACCTGCAACAGGAAGAATTTTCTTGTAGTTCTTGTGTTTGCCTACATCGCTACCTTTTGACTATTTTGTCAAGAATTACCGATATTCAATGGTTTGAACCGGTTTGCAGCCATCGTGTAACTTTTTAGGCATGCCACTGAGTCTCTGGTAATGCTTACTACAAGCATGAAAATCATACATAAGCACTGTGGCTCTGCCATCAGTATGCGTGGGTGACAGGGGGAATCGGTTTGGAGATGCAATGGCGGCACCCAAGGAACTTGAAAATATATGCAGCCCCAAAACCCAACATGATTTCCAGCGATGCGCCGTCAACGATATGTTTTTTTGGAAAGGATATGAATTCATGAACACATAAAAAAATCTAGTCAAGGGGAAGATCAAGGCACTATGGAATTCCACAGTTCCAACATATTCCAAGAATTCTGTGATTTCCAAGATATTTCACACAATTCTATAGAATTAATTAAATTGTGAATTTCACAAAAAGTGTTCCAAAGCAGTTCAATTCAATAGAAACCAATCGTAAGAACTAATAGAATTCTACATAAATATTCAAGATCTGACGACAAGAGATTCCAAGAACTCGATAGAGTCGGAGATAGTTCCAAGATCATCCATGAATTCCACGGACTTCTAAACTATTCAGCAATTCTATAGAATTTCCATTCAATTTCGCAGAATTCCTCAATTTTCCAAGCATTCCATAGAATTCCACGAAAATCAATTAATTAATACCATAGAATTCCAAAGTACTTCATTTTTTTGAATTCCATGGAATTCCATCCTAGGAATTCCGTAGAATTCCATTCTCAGAATTCCAAGAAATTTCGGCAGAACCTTAGATAGTTCCAAATAAAAGATTTCCACGATATTCCAAAAGTTCCATAGAATTCCATAGAATTCAAAAACAATAGATTGAGCAAGTCTATAACTCCATCAAATCCGACCATATACAAAATATTTTCAATAAAAATAAAGATCTGCGTAATTCCAAATAATTCCTCATTGTACGAGTAACTAGCAGAAATTCTTCAAATGTGAGTAGCCAAACAAAACAACCATCAAAAAAAAAACGATTGGTGCTGTGGCCCCATTTGTATAATTCAGAACTTTTCAGTCCCGGACTACCCGGTTGAATATCCCTTGATGCTGTAGCCAACAGCCTTTGCGCGTCCTAGGTCAGTGCCAATGGCAATCGACGATCCCCGGTTGGAGCAAGACAAAAAGTTGATGACTCTGCACTGGAATTTCTTGGTGGACCTCATCTCCAATCGGCTTTGGTCACAGACCTTCTTCACTGTATGCTTTCCATACTGCATGGCTATGATTTTCTGCACTGAGATGGCTGTGCCTTGGCCCAAGACTTGCATTTCATTTTTTGCATTGCTCCAGTTGGTGTCGTCTCTTAGGTCATTGAAACACAATTGGATACATCAATTAATTATTTCCATATTATTTATTTCCCTATTATTGTCCTATTATTTCCAAAATTTCTATATTATTCACTATTCTTTTCCCTACTACTCCACTATTATTTCCATATTGTTTCCATATTATTTCTATCTTATTTCCCCAGTATTCCACTATTATTCTCCTATTATTTCTCTATTATTTCCCCATCAGCTCACCATTATTTTCCAATAGTTCCTCAATATTTCAACAATATTGCTCGATTATTATTTCCGTATTATTCGAATATTATTGGCATACCTGGGGAATCCTTTTTGGGAACTTCTGGCGAAATTACATTGCAGCATAGGAATACTTAGGAATACCCGAATTCTAAAATTTCTGGCGAAAATAGATAAAATTGCCGACAATTTTCAATTCTGCCGAGATAGAGTTTTCATGTCATGGGCTGTGCATATTTGTAACCAATGCTGAGTCCGGGTAATTCCGCCGAAATTGCGGGCAATTCCGCCGAATTTTCGGGCAATTCTGCCGAAATCTGCCGACATTTTTTTGACTTTATTGGGGCAAGCATTCAACAATCAATTCTGCCGAAATTGATCTCCAATGATGGAATTCCGCCGAAAGCCGTTTTTAAGAGCGAAATCTCAAAAATCTGCCGACATCCTAAATCGGCAAAAACTTCCATACATTTGGAGCTCTCAGGCATTCTTCCCACTCATCCCAGGATCTCATGAACGCGAGGATGATCTGGCGAAGGGTTTGCAACGGAATCTTGAAGCTAGAGCAACACGTTCTCGACAACAAAGAGGACCGACTGGCCAAGCAGCTCCTGGATGACATCGGAACGAATGCGTTGCAGCTAACCCGAGAAATCTTTGTGCTGGGGAAGAAATGCGACTGGAGTCCAGCAGATCCAGGTCTGAAAGAAGTGTGCGAGGTGCTGTTCAAAGTTCCTCAAACTACCAAGGCATCTCTTGAATCCGCGTTCAATGCCCTGAAGGATCGTACCAGACAACAAAAGGCTCAGAGGATGTCAAACTGGACCAAGTGGTCGTATTTGATTTTGAACCGCTACACAAGCACGGGAGGATTGAATTCTGTCTCGCTCGCACATGACGATTTCAACAACATCTCGAGCAATTATGCAGTTCAAGAACAAGCACAAGCGATTCCAGTGTGGAAGGGACTGAAGCATGCAGCTTTGCCAATGGATGGTATGCCATCGAAGAGCACTTTAGAGGTCCGATGTTGAATTATCACACGGATTTTTTTTTGAAGGAAATGAAGGTAAATATGGAAGAAATAGGGTGGCGTACGCAAAGTTGGGAAAACTTGTAGGAGAGAGCCAGGTTGGGTGCCATTTTGTGGGCTTTCCGCAGTAGAGAAATTATTCTAGGGGTATTGGAGATGCCTTGCACTCCTCAAAAACAAAAGGGGGCAGTTGCTACAATCACAAAACAAATCCAGAAATTGGCAAAAAAATAAACAAGTGACAACCAAATATTTTCCTTTCCCACTCATTCCCACTAAGGCCAGAACCACCAAACTAGCCAAGAAACTGGAAAAACATTCAAAAGCAATTAAAACCATGTTCAACCAGTGGGTTGCTGACAGGACATTTGTTTAAAGATACTATGCTGACTCTTCTTGATCCTATCTGATTATGGTGAAAATTGTTTAAATTTGTGCCCCAGCTCTGCAAGAAGGGAAACCGTTTTCGGCCGTTTGCGCGCAGCTGCTTACGATCACTTGCGTTTGGCTAGAAATAGACTATACCGGTATCATTTTTTGATGGAAATTATTTCATTTTTCCATATATCTCATTGAGTTCTCAGATTTTTTTTTTTGAACTCAACGGATGCCGGAATAATACTTTTATTATTCTGATGTATGTTGACGGTGGTATCCCCTTAAGCAATCCCTCATCAAAAACCCGTAGATCAGAATTAGTTGAAATTGGCTACATCCAAGGATCCTTGAACTCATGGTACCCAAAATTCAGGTCCATTAAATTATAATTAACTCATGGATACGCTCATTGAACCGTATTTGACAGGAAATGTGGCGACCAGGTGGCTACATGTCAAACCGGGTGGCTGCGGCAGCAATTGCCTTCACCGTGAGATCGATGCGTGACAACTTCCAATCATTGCATTTGGCATGGACAGGACGGCTGTTGGTTGATCGGGAAGTCTACTATGACCATCGATCCGATGAATTTGTCATTGCACTCGGATTCTTCCGGCATCTCAATTTCTGTATTCATTGATGTTTCGGCGGTCGAGTTGAACGGTAATATTTAATATAGGCATATGCACAGGAAGCATTCAATTTCTGCTCAAATTAAATTCTACGTCCAAACACTTGTATGCAAAACTTCAAGCATGAGCCGGTGTTAGTTACAATGATTACATTTGATTCTATTTTCCTGCTGCTTACACCAAGGTATGTAGCAATTGTGCTGCCCTGCAACGTGATGGAGCATGATGGTGAACGGTACGTGGTTCCAAGCGCTGAAATGATGGCAGGAACTCATTTCTTGATCTGCCCTGGCATTCGAGACGATGTTCAACATGTACCAACGACAGTGGTGCCACCTGGCTGCTTACCCAGAGAATTGAATGTGCTCACTGCTGCCAAAGTGACGGGCGAGAATGCCAACATTTTGAAAGCAGCTCTGAAAATTCGATGCTTGGCTAGCGATTCAATTGAAGTTGTCTTGAAGGTATTCGTAAAGCGCGCTTTTAAGTTAAAACTGGCGCTGGCAGTTCTGTATTGAAATAGGTTTTTCAATTTTGCGGCCAACTTGTTGGCCTGAAATTTCTAAATTCTCTATACTAGCGCACGGTTCCCAATAATTCATCCGTAAATATCAATATGTTCTTATTATTCTGGCTTATTTCTCCTAAAATTCCCGATAACCCGATAATTCCCAATTATACCGACAATGAACCTTGTATAACTATCAATAATTTGCAAAACAAATTATCATATTCCTCATAATGACTCATAATTTCCTTGTAATGTTCACCGATAAGCCCACATATTTTCCAATAGTTATAGTTACCATAATTCAACATAATTTCCAATAATTCAACATCATTAACCGTAATTCATTATATTTTACCAAATCTTCTTGGAATTACACCTTTGATTCCCCAAGATTCTATTCCACATAATTTTCCACCGTCATTCCTCATGATTTACCTTAATTCAACATAATTATCAATCATCTACCATAGTTCCCAATAATTCACAATAAATCCAGGAATTCCTAATAATTGATCATGTTCCCGATTATTTTCATAATTGCATGTTTTTTTTCGTCAATGACAACTACTAAGATTTCAAACAGAAGAAATTCTCACTTTAGGCACTTAATGAGCTTCTAAATGTTTAATAAGTTGCTATTATCATGCTAATATCGTGTTTAAATTGTTCTTTTAAAATTAATTATTTTGCGTTGTGTTTCACTGATTTTTTATTTGAAATTATTATATAATAATGAAAATATAATCAAATATATTCGAATATTAGGAGAAAAATCATAAAAATAAAAAACAACAATTAAAAAAAATAATTAAAAAAAAATAAAATCCAGAAAATGCAGATATTCCAGAATTTCCAGAAAATTCAGAAAATCCAGAAAACCCGAAGAAAATGCAAAAAAGAAACAGAGAAAATCCAGAAAACTCAGAGAAAATTCACAAAATTCAGAACTCCAGAAAATACAGAAAATCTAGAAAATTAAGAAAATAATTAAGAAAATTCAGAAAATTCTAATTAAATTAAAAGGAAAACAATTCAGAAAATTCAGAAAACCAAAGAAATTCAAAAAAAAAACAGAAACTCAGAAAATTCAAAATTTCTAATTTAAGTTAAAAGGTAAACAATTCAGAAAACCCAGAAAATTCAGAAACTATAATTTGAATTAAAAGGAAAACAATTCAGAATGTGAAAATTCAGAAACCCAAAAAAATAAAAAAAAATCAGAAAATTCAGAAACCCAGAAAATTCCGAAAATTCAGAAAATTCAGAATTTCTAATTTAAATTAAACAGAAAACAATTCAAAAAAATCAGAAAACCATGAAAATTCAAAAAATCAATTAAAAGGAAAACAATTTAGAAACTTCAGAAAACCCAGAAAACACAGAAACCCAGAAAATTCAGAAAATTCAAAAAACAATAATATTTTTCCAATTTAAATTAAAAGGAAAACAATTCACAAAGTTCAGAAAACTCAGAAAATTCAGAAAATCTAGAAAATTCAGAAAATCCAAAAAACAATAGAAAATCCAGAGAATTTCGAAAATTCCGAAAATCCAGAAAATTCAAAAAAATGCAGAAATTAGAAAACAAATAAAGATTTAAATGTATGATAAAATTCATTTTTTTTTCAGAAATAAGATTTTTTAGCCAATTCCAGAAATAATATTTTAAAAAAAACATAAATTTCATAAAATCTATAAAATTCAGAAAATTCATGCAAAAGAGAAATAATTCGTATATTATCAGTTCTTAACCTTTAAACATATCAAAAAAGAGTTAAAATACGTGAAAATAAGTAAAAAATAAGTCAAATAAGTACTAATATTTTCCTTAAGTGCCTAAAGAGATTTTTTTTTTCCATTTGAGGTATTGTATTCACTTCCCCTTGTCCAATCTGAGAAAACGGGAAGAAGCTGAATCTGTTGGTGCCAGACCTGCGCGAGATTTTCAGTCTTCTGGAACTTGAGCTTCCACGCAAAGGAACAGGCAGTGGCAAGAATGGAAACGTACTCAAAGAAGATTTAGCACGATCGCTGGCGCAGCATCTGTTTCCGGATGACACGGAGGACAGTGAAATTTCAAAATTGTGGATTGCGCTCTCTATATTATATGTATCTCTCTCTATATATAATATATTACATAGATACAATCATTTATTCGCTGTCCGAAGATGTCAGTTTTGTTGCTCCCGATGGCAGGCTGCTACTTAACAATTTCGTCGATCAATTTTTTCCATTGGTTACGGGCTTGAGTCTCCTCATTGTGAACTGTTATACCTTTCCGTTGCTTTTGAGCCAAATATGCATCAGTTTTAACTGACACAGGATCAGTGGAATGCGGTTGTGCAGAGGCTGATCGCAAACCAAGCTCGAACTCAATTGATTCCTGACTCTCGGCTTCTCGTAATTCATAATTCATGCGACTTTCGCAAATGATCTTTGTGGTTCTCCAATCCATTCAAAGTTATATTTTAACACACCTATTAATTATTTAATTTCCTGTATCTATCAACAATTTGCCATCTGCATCTAAGGAGGACGAATGCGGACCCGAATTGTTGAAATTGATTGCTGCCTTGGATGAAGTCGAGAAGCCAGAGTTCCGTGCAATCGTTGAAGAAGCAATTGGGCAGTTGGAAGTGGAGGAGCAGAAGGCAAAAGAAAAGGTAGCTGGATTGAAAGTAAATAATCAGGGTTTCCACAGAAAATTATTTGTTTCTAAAGAAAATATTGGCTTTCGGTGTGGGTCAGATTGTTTCCGAGGACATCCAGAGAAAATTCAATACCCCCTTTAAGGCAGTGACATCGTATAATCCTGCAGGAACTGAAAAAAAATATGATAAGTATTTTCAGTATTTTCCTAAATATTTAATTTGTTGTTTATTACTATGTCCATCCGCATTATTTGATCATTCGGAATCCCGGAATCACCACGAACGCATCGCATATGAGCTGTCATGGGCCCAAAATTGCTAGTGTGAACCGAGCCCGAACCGAGCTTAAACGGACTATCTAAAAATCTATTGTTAAATATTACTAGCGTGAACCGAGCGTGAACCATTAGGAACCATTCATTTTTTTTTAAGTTTGGACATTTACGGGAAACCGCCGCTAATTTTCTTTTCAAAAACTCCGGAATGTCAGTCTTAGTGGTTTTTCAGTGCAAATTGCCGTGATCTGTAAATGAAAAAATAATGCTTTCCAATGATGCATCAACAGTTTCAAATGGGGTTCAAGTCAGTTTCAGCATTGAACTGATATAGTTTTCTGTCGTCATTTATTGCTGATACCATAAAAGGTTGGGGAATACAATTGCCAACAATTTTCAACTCTGCCGAAATGGTGTTTTCATGGGCTGTGCATATAAATGCTGAGTCCGGGTAATTCCGCCGAAATTGCGGGCAAATTCCGCCGAAATTGCGGGCAATTTCGCCGAATTCTGCCGACATTTTTTTGACTTTACTGGGGCAAGCATTCAACAATCAATTCTGCCGAAATTGGTCTACAATGATGGATGTTTGACAATGGATCAGCCATCCCGATTCCTGAGGCTGCTGAGAGTGAAAAACGCAAGCGGAAAGAACCCGAGCCGTCGAAGCCGCCCGAGCCCGAACCAATTCCAGAGGATCAAGACATGCCTGGAAGTTCTCGGCCTCATGTTGGAGTGCCAGCACCTAACCGAGCTGCTCCTATTCCAGTCCCTGCATCGATTCGTGATTCTTGATGCCAATTAAGATTTAAGCAACTATATAGTCATGTACGGATTGGATCTGATTTTATCTTCTTGGAAACTGACTCGGGATTCGTTGCAGCATCTATCTGGGCATGTTGAATCCTCCCAATTTATTTCCCTAATTATTTCTCTATGTATTTCCGTATCTATTTCCCAATTTACTATTTCCCTATGTTTTTCTCATTTGTTTCCTATTTATTTCCCAATTTATTTCACAATTTATTTCCTTTCTTATTTCCCTACTTATTTCACCACTTATTTCACCTTTTATTTCCCTAATCATTTCCTTATTGCACAATTTATTTCCATCATTATTTCCCAATGTATTTCCCTACTTATTTCCCTATACATGTACCTGTTTATTTTCCAATTAATGCCTTATTCATTTCCGCATTTATTTCCCAATTTATTCCTCAATTATATTTCCCTATTTATTGCCATATTTATTTCCGTAATTATTTCCCTATTTATTTCTTACTTTGTTCCTGATTTATTTACCTAACCATTTCCCAATGTATTTCCGTACCTATTTCCCTGATTATTTCCATATTCATTTCCATACTTATTTCCCTACGTATTTCCCCAATTCAATCCCTTATTGTGTCCCTATTTATTTTCCCATTTATTTATATTTATTTCACCATTTGTTTCACCATTTATTTCACCATTTATTTCACCATTTATTTCCATTATTATTTCCCAATTTATTTGCATCATTATATATTTATTTCCCTATTTATGTACCTGTTTATTTTCCCTTGATTTCCCAATTGATTTCCTAAATTATGTTGTGACCATGTATGTACCTATTTATTTCCCTATGTATGTCACACTTTAATCTCCCTATTTCATTTCCTAATTTATGTCATCACAAATCCAAAGCCAAGGACATTTTTCCTCGTGCTGGTTATGTCAAGGTTCGATTCCGAAGGGACAAGAAGTACATCAAAGTTGAGTTCACTGGTCGCTCGTCGCAATTAGCTAGTTCGATTTAGCCACAAATCGGCGGCCTCAAACTTCAGTTTGATTCTTGAAAGTCATTGTCTCCTATTGCATTTTCAGTTGGTACCGAACCCAACTATTCACATCACTAGCGGTTTCGACTGAATTTGAAAAACATTTGGGAAATATCAACAATGTGGCAAATCTGTTGCATTTTGATTGCATCCAACTGTTGCCAACCAACCTGTTACATTGTGTTTACATATCTTTCAGCTGATCGTTTCCACTGTGTCAGCCGGCACCCGAGGTTTGCCTGCGGGAGTGCAGCAGAGCAGGGAGAGATCATGGAAGCACGACAGTGACATGGTTGAAGCGGCATTAGCTGTGTTCCTTGGCTTTGATGTTATCTAGCAGAATGTAAAATAATTACTTATTAGTGTATGCGTATTGAATAAACATGCATATTTGTCGCAAGTTGTGCCATGCTTGATGTGCGACAATTCTTTTAAGCACGATTTATAACATTTGGATTGCTCATTTGCAAATTTCGCGTGTGCTATTCAAATTGGATCATTTATTCTGCAGTTTCGCGCGTGACATTGTCATCCTTTGGATCCGCCTGAGGCTTGACTTCACCAGGCACACGTACAACAAATATTTCAATTCGAGATCCGACTACATTCAGTGGTCACCTCCCGAAAGGGATGTTGTCCAAAACGTGTTGGCCACCACAACTGATGTCTGAATTGGCATGCATAACACCGTTACCAAATCGTTCAAAACCTGATTATCTCAGCACGACGAGATAAATTTTGGAGATCCAGACAGTGAATTGGATGTTTACCAAATCACAGTTGAGACATCAGAAAAGAAAGTTGCAGCCATCGGCCTAGCCATTCTCAATGAATGAGCCAAGACATTATTGTATCACTCGTGAAAAAGTGATTGGTGCGGAGTGGGGCTGAGGGTTCAACAGAATCTCGTGTCGAATCAAAATAAAAACATTCGCGCTGCATATTATTTTGCGTGAAAGTGTGCACCAATCTATCTAATTACGGAAAATTGTCAGCAGATCAACTATGCAGTCGAGGGTGGGGTGCATGGGCATCCAATTGTTTTGAACTGAAGCCCACAGAATTCCAGAGAATATTGAAATTTGAGAAATTCTAAGGATTGTTTCAAAAAAAACATTATTTTGCTCAATTATTATTATTTTTTGTAAAAATCAACGGAATTCAAGGCATTATTTGATTAATTTTAAAAAAAGAATCCAAAGGAATTCTAAGGAATCCTAAGAAATATCCAAAGATTCAGGAATTTTCAGAGATTCTAACAACTTCCAAGGAATTCTCGGGAATTCTACGGTAATCCAAGGAATTCTAACCTGATGAAATCTAACGTACAACGCACCGTAAATCCCTGTAATTCACATTAATTCTCCTTATTCCCCTTCATTCCCCTTAATCACCCTTAATTATCCGTAATTCACCGTAATTCCACTTAATTCCCGTTAATTCCCCGTAATTCCCTGTAATTCCACCTTAATTCACCGTAATTCCCCGTAATTCCTCGTAATTCCACTTAATTCCTCTTAATTCCTCTTAATCTCACTTAATTCCCCTTAATCCCCATCACCCCCCTAATTTCCCGTAATTCCCCGTAATTCCCATAGTGCCCCGTAATTCGCCGTAATTCCCATTAATTCCCGTTAATTCCCCGTAATTCTCCGTAGTTCCCCTTAATTCCCCGTAATTCTCCGTAATTACCCGTAACTCCCCTGAATTGCACTTAATTTCCCGTAATTCATCTTAATTCACCTTAATTCTCCTTAATCACCCTTAATTCCCCTTTAATTTCATTTTAAATTCCCTTAATTCCCCTTTATTCCATTTAATTTCCCTTAATTCCCCGTAATTCATCTTAATTTCCCTTAATTACCCTTAATTCCCATTAATTGCATTTTATTTCCCGTAATTCCCCGTAATTCACCTTAATTTCCCTTAATCCCACTTAATTCCACTTAATACCACTTAATTCACCTTAATT